>Ga0308173_10000130_pt1 | contig 25841 bp, 20 predicted proteins | sample PhyPR1_FD_203716 | JGI IMG/M metagenome (GOLD analysis project Ga0308173, IMG submission 203716) | Soil microbial communities from UC Gill Tract Community Farm, Albany, California, United States - DLSLS.P.R1 | ecosystem: Environmental > Terrestrial > Soil > Agricultural land | place: USA... | reverse complement strand
CGCCGCAACCTTCTGCTCCGTCTCGTCGCGCGCCGAGACGACGATTAGTGCCGAACGCGGCTCCTGTCGCAGCGCCGTGACGAGTTCGAGCCCGTCGCGATCGGGGAGGCCCAGATCCAACAGGATGAGGTCCGGCTTATCGATCGATTTGGCGTTAAGCGCTTCACGCCCATTCGATGCTTCGATGACGGAGTAGCCGGCGCGGTTAAGGGTCGCACGCAGGAGCGTCCGAATATGCGGCTCATCGTCGACGATCAGGACTTTCGTGGCCCTAGCCGGCATCCGCGGCCTCGGCAGGGTGGATGACCAGTGTTTTGGGAAAACGCATCGCGAAGACGGCGCCACGGCGATCGGCTCGATTGGTCGCGGTTACCTTCGTCCCCATGGCTTCGGCAAATGCCTTGACGATTGCCAGGCCCAGCCCTGCGCCACCGCTGCGATCCGAGCCCTCCATCCGCATAAAGGTATCAAGAGCGCGCTCGCGGTCCTGCGGAAGTCCCGGCCCTTCGTCCTCGACGCAGATAAACACTTCCCCTCGGTCAGTGTTTGCAAAAACTCGGATAGGTCCGCCGCCCACGGAATAGCGCAGCGCATTGTCTATCAGGTTGATGAGGCAATGGTGGAGGAGCTGCGCGTCAGCGATCACCAGCGGCAAGTCGTCCGGCAAATCTACGCCAGGTTCTTCTCCGCCGAATTCCCCGCGCAAGTCCTTGAGCGCCGCGGACACCGCGTCGACCAGATCGACTGGTTCCGTCCTCAGCTTCACTGCGCCCGATTCGATCCGCGCCATGTCGAGCAGATTCGAGATATAGCGCTCTAGCTTTCCCGCCTCGGAAGAGATCGTGCGGACCAGCGCCGGGTCGAGTTTGTCGGCGCAGCGAAGCTCAGCGGCCGCGCCGATGATACCTGTCAGCGGCGAGCGCAGGTCATGGCCGACCGATGACAGCAAGGCCGACCGGAGACGGTCGCGCTCGCGAAGGCTCATCACCTCCCCACTGTCGGCATCCGCACGCGTCCGCTCCAGCGCCAGCGAAACTTGATCGAGAAGATTGGTCAGCAACGCCACTTGCTCTTCATGCACCGGCGGCGCTCCATCGTCCCGTGCGAGACCCGCTGCGGCAATCGCGTCAGCAGACGAGCGGACTGGGTAGAAGACCCATTCCGCAGGCTGCATCCGCGCCGTGGCGCGGCCGGCCGCTTCGCCGGACTCAATCGTCAGGGCCGCGGCCGCCACGTCGGTGGGCGTCAGCCGATTACCTTCGGGAAGCGCGGCGACGATCGCTGGCTCCGGCAAGCCAGTTACCAGCATCGTGTTGCACTCGAATAACCGATGAAGCTCCTCACAAGCAGCTTCGGCCACCCCCTTCTCCGTGCGGCAGGAAAGGAGGCGGCCGGCGAACCCGGCAATCGTCGCATTGCGAGCAGAATGCGCTGCAGCGAGGCGGGCTTGCGCCCGGATACGGGACGCTAGCTGGCTCGTGACCAAGGCAACGATGAGCAGGACAATGACGGTCACGACATCGGTGAGCCGGTCCATCCTGAAGGTGTGGATTGGGCTCGTGAAGAAGTAATTGTAGGCGAGAGCGGCACCGATCCCCGCGAGAAGCGCCGGGCCGAGACCCCAGAGTGCCGCCGCGGCAAGGACTGCCGGCAGATAGATCATGTCTACCGGCGCCGTGCCCCACCGAGGCGCGATCCACAGGCCGACGAGCGTCGAGACCGCTACCATCGCAAGCGAACCGGCGTAACGCTCGACCGACATCAGAATGGTCGCTGGAGCGCGCTCGCCGAGCGCGGTCAGTTCATCCGAGTCCGCCATGGCAGTTAAATCGGCGTCGATGGGAGCCGGGTCCATAGGCGAGCGCCCAAATTGCCGCGTTCCTGATCGTCCTACACGATTTTCCACATGGAATCTTTACGGCTTCGCAACGCACATCGCTGCGATGGAAGCAATCGTCTCGCAATCGGCGCTCCAACCCGCGCACGCCCACGCTCATCATGGTCCCGCCGAGCGACTGCCGACGCTGATGCTCGGCGCGATCGGCGTCGTCTATGGAGATATCGGCACTTCCCCGCTCTATGCGATGAAGGAGAGCTTCCTCGGGCCGCACCCGCTGGCCGTGGACCGGCCGCATATCTTTGGCGTTCTCAGCCTGATCTTCTGGTCCCTGATGCTTATCGTCACAGTGAAATATGTTGCGGTGGCGATGAGAGCGGACAACCGCGGCGAAGGAGGATCCTTTGCCTTGCTCTCGCTAATTGCCCGCAACCTGGCCGGGAAGAAGTGGACGAGCAGCCTCGTGATGCTCGGCGTGCTCGCAACATGCCTCTTTTACGGCGATGCGATGATCACGCCCGCCATCTCGGTCCTTTCCGCGGTCGAAGGGCTGACGATCGTGGAGGCACCGCTCCAGCCGCTAGTCATCCCGATCTCCATTGCGATCCTGGTGGGCCTCTTCGTGGTCCAATCGCGCGGAACGGCAAAAGTCGGGAGAATCTTCGGCCCAGTGATCCTCGTCTATCTGGCCGCGTTGGCTGTGCTCGGCGTCAGCAACACACTCGTACATCCGGAGATCGTGGCAGCACTTAGTCCGACTTGGGCACTGCAGTTCTTCGCGACCGATTTTAAGCTGGCATTTCTGGCGCTCGGATCGGTTTTCCTTGCAGTCACCGGCGCCGAAACGCTTTACGCTGATATGGGCCACTTCGGCCGCCGAGCGATCGGATGGTCATGGCTAACCCTAGTCTATCCATGCCTGATGCTGAACTACCTTGGCCAAGGCGCCCTGCTTCTCGGCAACCCTCGCGCAGCCGAGAATCCCTTTTACCTTATGGCGCCGGAGTGGGCACGCCTGCCGCTCGTGTTCATCGCGACCGCAGCGACGATCATCGCGAGCCAGGCGGTCATCTCGGGAGCTTTCTCCGTCACGCATCAGGCGGTGCAGCTTGGCTTTCTGCCCCGCCTGAAGACGCAGCATACAAGCGAAAAGGCGTTGGGGCAGATCTACATCCCAGCCGTGAACTGGGGACTTCTGTTCATGGTCATCGTCCTCGTGCTCGGATTCCGCGAGTCCGGTCGGCTCGCGTCCGCCTATGGCATTGCGGTGACGGGGACGATGCTGATCACGACAGTGATGCTCGGTTTCCTCGTCTTCCAGGTGTGGAAGTGGAACAAGATGCTGGCGACAGCAACGATCGGGACGTTCCTGCTCGTCGACGGTACCTATTTCGCATCGAACATCACGAAGATCCCCGACGGCGGCTGGTTCCCGCTCCTGGTCGCGGCGATCAGTTTCACGGTCCTCACCACGTGGGCAAAAGGGCGGCAGCTGATGCGCAAGCGTCTAAGGAGTTCGGCTTTGCCACTGCCGGTCTTTGTCAAGTCGGCCGCTCAGTCTGTGCACCGGGTGCGAGGAACGTCGGTCTTCCTCTCTGCATCTGCCGACATCGTGCCACCCGCCCTGCTCCACAATCTGAAGCACAATCAGATCCTGCACGAACGCGTGCTCATACTTAATGTGAAAGTCGCGGAGGTTCCGCGCGTGCCCACTGAGAAGCGCGTCGAAATTCACAACGCGGATGACGGCTTCTACCGCGTGATCTTGCACTATGGCTTCATGGAAGAAGTCGACATTCCGCGCGATTTGTCAGGCATCAGCACCTGTGGCGAGCCCTTCAACATGATGAGCACGAGCTTCTTCCTCGGGCGGCAGAAGTTGATCGCCTCGCGAAAGGATCCTGGCATGGCGTTGTGGCGTGAGAAGCTCTTCGCCTGGATGCTGAAGAGTTCAGAGAGCGCGATGGAGTTCTTCAAACTGCCGACGAACCGCGTCGTGGAGCTGGGGAGTCAGCTTCAGATATAAGCTGTCCTTATCGCCCTGGACCGTCGTTTGGTTGGCGCAGACGGCGCCTCGAAGATTAGTGCGGCTCCCGTGACGGGATGGCAGAAGGACCCGATCGATGCCTGAAACGAATAGGCAAGAAGCTGAGCTGGGTGTGCTGGGTACGGGACGGATGGGTTCCCGACTTGCCGCAACGTTCGCCCGCGCGGGACACCGCGTGATCCTGGCGTCGCGTGACTCCGGCCGTGCGGAAGCGCTCGTCAGGGAACTTGGCATCCCGACCCTGAGCGCCGGATGCTATTCGGATGCGCTGAGGGCGCCTGCGATAGTGCCCGCAGTGTTCATCCGTGATGGTCTGTTCGACCTGCTCGACCGCCATAGCGCAAAGCTGTCGGGAAAGCTGGTGATCGACATCAGCAATCCTTTCAATGCGGACTACAGTGACTTCGTCACGCCGTGGGACACCAGCGCAGCCGAGGAATTGCAGCGCCGTTTCCCGCAAACCCGGGTCGTCGGCGCATTCAAGAACGTGTTCTGGGAAGTGTTCGATCATCCGCAATTCGGCGAAACAATCAGCGATGTGCTCATCACCGGCGATGACGCAAAAGCGAAAGCGCGCTTCCTTCGGCTCGCCGAAGGGACGCCCTTCCGTTACCTCGACGCAGGTCCGCTAATCCACAGTAGGACGGTGGAGCGACTGACCTTCATCACGAGCAGCGTTGGTCGGCAGCTGAATTCCTATCCGCGGATGAACTGGCGGATGCTGACCCAGCCGGACAGGCTGTCCGCCTAACCGGCCATCCGCTTAGCGCCGAGCCCCCGAACCATCTGGCTCGCGCGCTCATAGGAAAGCGGGCGGCCGAACAGGTAGCCTTGGATCGTGTCGCAGCCAAGATCGCGCATGCGCTCGAAGTCCTCGGCGGTTTCGACGCCTTCCGCGCAAACGTTCATCCTGAAGCTCTTCGCAAGCTGCACGATCGACTGGATAATCGCGACGTTCTCCGGCCGCGATCCGGCTTCGCGGACGAAGCTGCCGTCGATCTTCAGCTTGTGGAACACGGCTTTGTTCAAATAGCCAATCGACGAATAGCCGGTGCCAAAGTCGTCAAGCGCGATGCCAACGCCAAGGGCCCGCAAGCGCTTCAAAACGTCCAGCGTCGAGCCATTGTCCCCGAGGAACACGCCTTCGGTGACTTCGAGTTCGATGCGGTTTCCGGGTAGCTTGTAGCGGCTGAGGGCCTCACTGACGATGTTTGGCAGCGCCGGAAGGATGATCTGCTTCGGGCTGATGTTGAGTGCGACGGTGATCGGCTCGGGCCAGGTTGCGGCCGCTTTGCAAGCTTCATCGAGCACCCAAGTGCCGATCGAACCCATAAGTCCGGTCTCTTCCGCGACCGGGATGAAGACGTTCGGCGGCACATAGCCGCGCTGCGGATGGTTCCAGCGGATGAGCGCCTCGAAGCCGATGAGCTTCTGCGTCTTCGCGTTGATCAGCGGCTGATACACGAGGTGGAACTGTCGTGCGGCAATGGCGGAGCGCAGATCACTCTCCAGGCGGACGCGGTCCTCCTGCTCAGACTGAAGTTCGGACGAGAAATAGCGGGCAACGCCGCGGCCTGCGTCCTTCGCCTGGTAGAGCGCGAGGTCGGCCTTCAGGATCAGGTCGTCGACGGTCGCCCCGTCGATGGGACCGAATGCACAGCCGATCGAGACACCGATGCGAATCTCGGTCTGGTCGATAACGTACGGTTCTTTGATCGCAGCGATGATACGCTCCGCAAGCTGCTCGACCTTTTTGCGGCTCTGCGCGTCGGGAACGACGATTCCGAACTCGTCGCCGCCCATTCGGCCGACATTGCCCTCGGGGCCGACCTGATCGACCAGTCGCTTGGCAACGGCGCGAAGCACCGCATCGCCCTTAGGATGGCCGAAGGTGTCGTTGACGGGTTTGAATCCATCGAGGTCGAGGAACATGATCGCGCAGGGGACATTGCCTGTCGTCGCCTGCCGCAGCGCTTCGCCAAGGAGCTGGCGGACTCGGCCACGGTTGGGGAGACCCGATAGAACGTCCACATTGGCGAGGTGCGTCAGCCGCTCCTGCGTCTGGCGGATCTCGGTGATATCCGATCCAACGCCGCGGAAGCCCTCGAAACGACCGGCCGTATCGATGATCGGGTCGCCGGCAATGGAAATCCAGCGGGTGCCGCGCGCCGTTGCTAGCTCCATCTCGAGGGCGTTGAAAGGCTGCTTCTCGAGGAGCACCCTGCCGAGTTCGGCGTGACCGCCAAGAAGAGCGGGCATCGAATGACCAAGCAGCTGCTGCGCGGGCTTTCCGAGCAGCGCGCTCATGCGCGAGCTGATGTAGCTGACGCGATTGTCGGCATCGACTTGCCAGAGCCAACCCACGCCTCGCTGCTCGTACTCCTGAAGGAGCAGGCTCGCGCCTTCGCTCCGACTGCCGACGTCGACGTTGGTCTTGAGTTGGTGGAAGGCCCAGCGAGCAACGGTCAGCACGCCGAAACTCGCCACGCCGAGCGTAAAGAGAATCGATAGCATGTGCTGGAAAGGCACGCTGTGCCGCTCAATCACCAGCGATCCGCCCACACCGACGGTGAAGGCGATCATCCATGTGGTTACGCAGGGTGGCACGACGACGAGGCCAAGGGCGGCGATGCCTAGCCCCGCCATGATCGAGGCCGCGATGACTTGGGTGCCAGGATCGAGCGACGGGAATACATACAGCGGCAGACTGAGCCACAGGACGGCGCGCAGCGCGACTTCGCCCACCATAGTCCACATCGGAACAGCATGGCCTGACCGACCCACACATTTAATCGATTGAATGCTCGCGAGATGCATCGCGCCAAGGTTCACGACACCAATCGCCGCGAGCCAGGGCAAAAGCCACGTCTTCGGGACGACTTCCCATAGGTTCGGAAGCATCATCAACGCGGCGGCGATGTTCACAACGGCGAAGAAGGGCGCCAGCTGGGCGCGAGAGAGCAGCTGCACGTCCCTGAGAGGTGAGCTTTCCGGCTCTGCAGCTGCTGCCGCTACGGCCGCAGACTCCCCGCCCGGAAGCCGAGCGGAAATCAAACGCTTATAACGATCTGGAGCCTCGTACATCCGCCCGCCGTTCACTGCCAGACTGCGGGGTAGCCAAAGAGAGTTTAGGGCCGGTTAAGGAGCGCGATTATTTTCGTGGCGTGCTTGCCTGCGCGAACGGCTCGCAAAGGCTGCGCGGCGCCTCTATATCGCCCGATATGGCGACAGACAGCGCGACCCTAGACCGCCGTCAGACCCCGCGCCGGCGCTCGCCGCCGCCGGACGCGCCCGAAATCGCGTCTCCAGCCGCGCCAATCGCCCGCGGTATCGGGCTGGACCAGCCATTCTTCGACGATAAGAACCGCGCTTTCTGGATCCTCCAATCGATCGGCTGGATCGGCTATTTCTTCCTGCGTTCGCTATCCGGCTTCGCAAATTCGATGGGCTGGATGTGGCTCGTCCACACGTTGCTGCTGACCGCCACCGGATATTCGCTAACCTTGCTGATGGCTTCGTTGTTTCGTCGGCTCATCAAGATGCAGCCGATCTGGACGCTCGTGTTGGGGCTCATTGCCGTCGGCATCGCCGCGACCTCCTTCTCGATCATCGAGACCTGGAGCTACGCGACGTTCCTGAAGCCGGACGCTAAGCCGGCCGGCGTCGAATATCTCGGCGCGATCCTGCTCAATTTCTCTCTGCTCGCGGCTTGGTCCGCGCTCTACTTCGGAATCAACTACTTCCTGCTGCTGGAAGAGCAGATCGATCAGCGAGAGCGGCTGGAGAATGCCGCGTCGAGCGCGCAGCTGGCAATGCTTCGCTACCAGCTGAACCCGCACTTCCTGTTCAACACGCTCAACTCCATCTCGACGTTAGTGCTTCTGAAGCAAACGGAAAGGGCCAATGCGATGCTTGCCCGGCTCTCCTCCTTTCTTCGTTACACCCTTGTTAATGAGCCGACCGCGAAAGTGACTCTCGCGCAGGAAGTGGAAACGCTCAAACTGTATCTAGAAATCGAGAAGATGCGATTCGAGGATCGGCTGCGGCCGCACTTCCGCATCGAGTCCGAGACCATTGGCGCTCGACTGCCCTCGCTACTGCTTCAGCCGCTGATCGAGAACGCGATCAAATATGCGGTGACCCCGAGCGAGAATGGTGCCGACATCTGGATCACTGCCACGCGGGAGGCGCAGGCGGTCCGGATCGAAGTCTCCGATAACGGCAGTGGGGAGGGTAGTGAGTTCGCTGCGAGTCCGTCGACCGGAGTCGGACTGGCGAACATTCGCGACAGACTGTCGCAGGCCTATGGCGCGGCGCATCTTTTCGAGAACAGAAAGAACGAGAGGGGGGGCTTCAGCGTTACTGTCGAAATTCCCTACGAGACCGGAGATACCGCCTGATGACGATCCGGACCATTTTGGTCGACGACGAACCCTTGGCGACGCAAGGCCTTCAACTGCGGCTGCAGGCCCATGACGACGTTGAGATAGTGGCGACCGCCGCCAATGGCCGTGAGGCGATAAGGCAGATCAAGACCCACAAGCCCGATCTCGTTTTCCTCGACATTCAGATGCCAGGTTTCGACGGTTTCTCCGTCATCCAGGGGCTTATGGATATCGAGCCGCCCTTGTTCGTGTTCGTGACCGCTTACAGCGAACATGCGTTGAGGGCGTTCGACGCGCAAGCCGTCGATTATCTCATGAAGCCTGTCGACGAGGACCGCCTCGCCGCCACCATGGACCGGGTCCGCCAGCGCCTGGCGGAACGGCGCGGCGCCGAGGAGACCGAACGGCTCAAGGAAGCGCTTGCGGAACACGCGCCTGAGGCGGCCGAGGAACTGGCCGAGTCCGCGCCGGATTCAGCGCCCGCCGCGAACCGCTACGAGAAGATGATCAACATCAAGGATCAGGGGCAGATCTTCCGCGTCGACGTCGATACTATCGAGCGGATTGATGCCGCCGGCGACTACATGTGCATCCAGACCGGAGACAATACGCTCATCTTGCGCGAGACGATGAAAGACCTCGAAAAGCGTCTCGATCCACGCCGGTTCCAGCGGGTTCACCGCTCGACTATCGTCAATTTGGATCTTGTGCGGCAGGTGAAGCCACACACCAATGGCGAATGCTTCCTCGTGCTGGATTCAGGTGCCCAGGTGAAGGTGTCACGCAGTTATCGCGACGTCGTCGCCAGGTTCGTCCACTAGCTTGCGACGGGGAGCCTGACGCTCACCGTCGTGCCGACAGCGACGGTGCTCTTGATCTCCAGTGAGCCCCTGTGGCGCTCCACGATGTGCTTGACGATCGCGAGCCCCAAGCCGGTACCACCTGATTCTCGACTCCGCGCCGCGTCGACGCGGTAGAAGCGTTCGGTCACCCGCGGCAGGTGGTCGCGGGAGATGCCGGCGCCATGGTCAGCGACGCTGACTGTGATCCAGCGGCCATTGCGGGTAGCCGACACATCGATACGGGAATCCGCGCGGTCGCAGCCGTAGCGGACGGCATTACTCAGCAGATTGTCGAAGACTTGGATCAGTTGCGCGCGATCTCCCCGCACGGAAGGCACCTCTTCTGGCAGGTCGACGATGATCTCACATTGTGCGCCAACGCGCATATGGGACACATTCGCGACGGCCATACCGACGACGTCCTCGATCGAAACGTTTTCGTTCGGCGCGATGTAACGGTCGGCTTCGATGCGCGAGAGGCTCATCAGGTCCTCGATGATCCGAAGCATTCTCCGCGCTTCGTCACGAATGGTACGGCCGAAAGTGGTGCGGAGATCCGACGGCAGGTCAGTCTCCTCGGTCAATGTCTCGGCATAGCCTAGCACCGTGGAGAGCGGCGTCCGCAATTCATGGCTCGCATTCGCGACGAAATCGACGCGCATTTTCTCGGCAGACACAGCTTCCGAGCGATCGATCATTCGAATCAGCGCCCGGTTCGCTGCGAGATTGCGAACGATGAGCCGCCACGATCGGCCGGGCTCGGCAATGCCGGTGACGTCAATCTCAGCTGGCTGGTGAGCAAGAATGCGGTCGAGCGCCTGCGGATGACGGATCGCTAACCGAAGATCGCGCCCCTCGATCTGACCCCCCAGGAGGCGTCGCGCGGACGGGTTGGCCGCGACGATCACGGCTCCGCTGACGATCAGCGAAGGCTCGTCGAGTGCGTCCACGAGCGCGCGCTCGGTTGGGCTGATTACCTCCACAGGCGGATCTGTAGCGGATTGGTCCGCCTTCGCCACATCGGGGAGGATGTTTGCGCCCTCGGCGCGAGGGCGAGGGGCGGCGTTTCGTGCCAAAGAGGAGAGAAGGATCGAAAGGCAGTTTTGAACATCGCCGTTCAATCGAGCAGTGCATGCGAGCAGTTGCAGTCGCGTGACGGGCTCCAGTCAGAACTGTGACGCCCGCCAATTCCCGGCAGTCACAAAAGCGTAACGCGGCCGTCGCCGAACTGCATTTCTGCGGTGGCACGGCACGCTCGATGAATTCCAAGTTCCTCGCTTCAATCGGCGCTCTCTCGAGTTTACTCGGCGCGGCTGAGCCAGCTTCCGCATTTGAACCCGCTCGGTTCCTCAATGCGCCTGCGAGTGCGACGGCTCCTGCCGCGGCGTCCGCTGTGCAGTACGAACTGGAGCTGCGCCTTCACGGCAGCAGTGGATTTACACAGGCGCTTCTCGAGGCGGGAATCGATCGAGTTGACGTGGCAAATGCAAGTCGGCTCGCGAGCGATCAGCTGAGTCATGACAGCAGCCGATGCGACGTCAAGATTTCGATTTCGAAGACAATCGGACGAGATGCCTTCAGCCTTGTGCGCGTCATGCTGACCAGCGAGGCGGGCCAAATCGTGATTGAGCGACGCGGCGCAGACCTCGTCTTGGCATCGAAGGCCGCAGCCAGGAAGTTCCCCCGTCTAGTCTAACGGCTCGCAGGCCCACTCCTTAGCGGCTGAGTGCTCCGGCTTTCAGCGCATCGAGAGCCCGGTACGCGACTTGATGCGATGAGTAAGTGCCCCCGTTGGCGACGACGATTTGAACATCGTCTTCGCGGAGGACCTGACGGAACTCGCGTTCGGCTTTGTCAGCCTGTCCCGTCTTGGCGAATGCTATCCCAAGATTGATCGTGCGTGCCGGATCGTAGCGGGAAACGTCCGACGAGCGGATCTCGCGCTCGGCTCCCGCATAATCGGAGCTGAGCAAGGAAGAATAGCCGGGGGCCGGATCGTTGACTTGCGCAAATTGCGCGGCGGCCGGTGTCGAGGCGATAAGCGCCAGCGCCGGCAGCGGGGCGAGAACCGAGATCTTCACGAGCACCTCCTGCGGTCTATTGAGGTGTTCTAATCTCAAAAGACAGCCTCTGCAATAAAAGTGTCACAGAAGGCTGCTAGGCTCTGCCTAACGGCGAGTTTTATTTGTCGAACTGATTACTCCTTCCGCTCAGATGCAAACGAAAGGGTCCACGCCGATCCGAAGACCGCCGTGAGCCCCTAATCAATTGAACTCTTCGGGCGGTTACTTACTGGCCGCGCTCAGGCGCCGGAGCGGGCGGCGGTGGCGGCGGCGGGCAGACGCCAGGAGCCGTAACCACTGCGCCGCTCTCGCAAGTCACAGTAGCGGGCGGCGGTGGCGGCGGCGCAGGCGGAGCTTCATACGCCATCGGCATCCGCGGAGCACCGATCTTGAACGAGATTTCCGCGCCGAACGTCCGCGGCGGGTTGAAGTTGCCGTAGTCGCCGAGGATGCCGCCGTAGTTGAAGGTCCCGTTCGGCGTCGGCACGCCAGCAACATTGCTGAAGTTCGGAGCCGGTGAGGAGTTAGCCGCCGAACGGCGATAGATATGCGTTTCGTCCAGCAAGTTCCGCGACCAGAGCGCGAACGTCATTAGCGTGCTTCCCTGGTTCATCTCGACGTCGGCAAGGGCGAAGCGGCCATTGACGATGAAGCTCGAGTCGGTCTTCGTCTTCTCGTTCTGGAAGCTGTACTGCTTGCCCGCGTAATTGGCGTCCAGGTGCAAGCGCCACTTGCCCCCGGCGAAGCCTGCTGGAACTTCAAAATCGGCGAAGCCCGACGCAGCATTTTTCGGCGTGTAAACGGGATACACCTGGAACAGGGGGTGGCCGGCGATGAACGGGTTTGGCGCCGGCGGAATCTTCACGTTCGTGTAGGCGTAAGAGGCGCCGAGCGTCAGGATGTCGATGGGACGAACGGTCAGGTCCGCCTCGATACCTTTGATCTTCGACACGCCCGGAGCGTTGACCGTTTCTTCGGTGTGCAGGTTGAACGTCGGGCTCGTCGGATTGGTGTCGACGTTATCGAAGTCCGTCTGCGTGTCCGTGCGCTTCATGTAATAAGCGGCGACGTTCAAGCGAGCGCGGTGCTCCCAGAAGTCCGTCTTAGCGCCAATCTCAAACGCCTTCACGGTCTCGGGACCGAACGCCTGGAAGGTCGCCGAGCGGTCGTTTGCGCCGCCGGCACGGTAGCCGGTGGAATATTTGGCGTAGAGGTGAACGCTATTCGAAGCGTCGAACGCGAGGATCGCCAACGGATCGACGCGGCCCTTGCTGAAATGGAAGGTGAACGGAACCGGAAGGACTGCCGCGCCGCCAGCATTCACATTGCCGTTCACGACATCCAAGACGCCGTCGCGCTTATCGTGGGTGTAGCGCGCGCCCAGCGTGATGTGCAGCGGAGGCAGAGGAGTCCAGGTCGCTTGGCCGAACCCGGCATAGCTCTTCGAGACCGCGGTGCTATGCCGCTGGACGCACCAATATTGGCGATCCCAACCTTGCGGCGGCTGCGTCGGCGTGACCGGCGGCGTCGGCACCGACGGGTTCGAACAATTATAGGGAGGCTGCGGAACCCCGTTCCCGTTTTCGCTCAGGATCGTGTAGCTCGTGCCGTCCACGTTCCAGCGATTGGTGCTCGGAGTGGCGGCCGCCTCTTCCGCATGCTCGTTGAAGTAATAGGCGCCCACAACGTAATCGACGTTGGTGAAGCTTCCGACGGCCTGGAATTCCTGACTGAACTGGTTCTGGAACAGCTCGGAGAGGCTGTAGCGGCTGAACGGCGTGTTCGGCGCGAAGGTCGTGCGGTGCGCGCCGCCCGAGTTATCCCACTGGTTCGTCGAAACGCCGCGCCATGCAGTGATCGAGCGCAGTTCGAGATTGTCCAGAGCCTTGTACTTGATCGTGCCGCTGAAACCGTGGGTCCGATCGACGCTCGGCTGCTGCGGTACGCCAATTTCGGCCACGCCCTGGCGGTTGCGTCCGCTGACCACCACGATCGGCGAGAGGGGGCGGATGCAGGGGTTGGTCGTGACGCCGCCGACGGTGACGTTGCAGGCAGCGCCATTGAAGAACAGCGAGGTGCCGACTGCGCCAGTGGTCGGGTTCGTATAGGTGCCGACGTTGAAGCCGTTGGGATTGTAGTTGATCAGCTGGCTGTAGTTCGGCGTGTTCTGGTTCTTGGTATAGTCGTATACCAAGTCGACGCTCAGACCGTCCACTGGAGTCCAGCGACCGGCCGCGCGTCCCCCGACCGTGTTGTTATAGTTCCAGCCATACTGACCGGCGAGCGGGTTCCGAACCGTCGCATCCTGGTGCTGGACGATCCCGTCGAGCTTGATTGCGAAATTATAGAATGCCGGAAGGTCGACGTGGAGCGCACCCTCGTAGCTGCCATAGTTGCCGTACCCGGCGACGCCGCGAACACCGAACACGCCACTCGGCGCCTTGGTGATGATGCTGAGCGCACCCCCCTCCGTATTCCGGCCGAAGAGCGTGCCCTGAGGACCGCGCAAAACCTCGATCCGGTCGATGTCGAGCAACGACGCATTCAAGCCCTGCGAACGGCCGAGATAAACACCGTCAACGTAAACGCCGATCGGGGTGTCGCGCGCGGTCTGGTTCTGGTCGAAGGGTACGATACCGCGAATGCCGACCGTGAGCGCTGACTGGCGGGCTTCGAAAGTAGCGACGCGAAGGCTCGGGATTGAGCCGTCGCCGAGATCGAGCAAGCTCTGCGCGTGACGGTCAACGAGTGCCTGTGTGTTCGCCACGGTGAGCGCGATCGGGGTGCGCTGAAGGTTCGTCTCACGCTTGGTGGCGGTGACGACAATGTCGCCGAGCGTACCGCGAGTTGCCTGCTGCTCCTGCGGTCCCTGAGGGCTGTTTTCGATTGCGGTCGAACCCGTCTGCGGGTTCGCGACGTCGCTGGCCTGCGGAGCGGCCGCTGCGTCGCTCGGGCTCTGCTGAGTCGTTTGCTCAACCTGACCCGAGTTGGTGGAGCTGGGCGTCGGCGCCTGGACCGGTGCCGGTGTGGTCTGCGCCAGCGCCGGCGTGGCGGCCGAGCTCAGCAGCAGGGCTGCGACAACGGCGCGGCGCGCACGGCTATTAGCGATATCAAAAGATGAATTCGCGGGCGACGCCGCGAGCGGCGAAGTCGTGTTCATTGTGAGCTGTTCCTTCCCCCGGACCTTCACGGTCGGTGAGGCAGGATTAGGAGCGGGCCGCTACAGCTTTGTGTCGACTGCGAGGCGTTCCGATGAAGCTAGCGCGTCAGATTTGTGTCACTGCTGTTCGCTTGTCGCCAGCGCGAACTTGCCGATCAGAAGACGGTCGTCAGCCAGAAGAATAGCGCCCCGACCGCCGCTGAAGCGGGGATGGTAATCAGCCACGCAATCATGACATCGCCCGCCACGCCCCAGCGCACGGCCGAGGCGCGGCGTGCTGCGCCGGCGCCGATGACGCATCCGGTGATCGTGTGCGTGGTGGAAACCGGAATGCCAAAATAGGAAGCGGCGAACAGCATGATCGAGCCTCCCGCAGAGGCTGAAAATCCCTGGTGCTGGGAGAGTTTGGTGATCCGCGTCCCCATGGTTTCGATGATGCGCCAGCCGCCGGTCAGGGTGCCCAGACCCATTGCGACGTAACAGCTCAGAGCGACCCAATGCGGGATGTGAAACTCACCGTGGAGACGACCGGTCGAGTAGAGCAGCACCGTGATGATGCCCATGGTCTTTTGGGCATCGTTCAGGCCATGGCCGAGCGAGTAGGCACCGGCAGACACCAAGTGAAGACTGCGAAATGTTCGCTCGGCTCCCCTTGCTGTGGCGCTGGCGCCAAGCCAGCTCGTGACCAGCATGATGAGCATGGTGACTATCAGTCCGAGCACGGGCGAAAGCACGATCGCGACCAGCGTCTTGGTAAGCCCATTCCATTGGATTGCTCCCATCCCGGCATGAGCAACGCCGGCACCGATGAGTCCACCGACGAGCGCGTGACTGGAAGAGGATGGAATGCCCTTGAGCCACGTCACTATGTTCCAGAACATCGCGCCGACGAGCGCCCCGAAGACCACTCCGGGCGTGACGAGGTCCTTATCGATCAGGCCTTTGCCGATCGTGTCAGCGACCTTGTGCAGCGAGGGCCACTGAAGCGCCAAGAAATAAGCAGCGAAGTTGAAAAAGGCGGCGAACGCCACCGCCCCAACCGGGCTGATTCGGCGCGTCCCGACCACGGTCGCGATCGAGTTCGCCGCATCGTGGAGGCCGTTCAAAACGTCGAACAGAAGCGCGACGACAACGAGGCCAACCAGAAGGGGAAATGCAAGCTCGTACATCAGGCGTGATCGATGACGATCCCGTCGATCTCGTTCGCGACATCCTCGAACGCATCGGTGACCCGCTCGAGGTTCTTGAACACCTCCCGGCAGACGGCGAACTGAAGCGGGTTCTCCCGAGCTGTCTTGAACGCGCTTTTGAGACCCGCCGCATGCACCTCATCAGCATGCCCCTCAAGGCTAACGAGCCTTCCGGTCAGCTGGTGCAGCTTAGCACCATTGCCGGTGACGTCACGTAGCAGCGGCACGGCCTGGGCAGTGACATTCGCAGCTTCAGAGATGAGCCGCACCATGTCCTTCATTTCCGGCCGAAGCTCACGCAGCTCATAGAGGTCGATGGCCCGCGCGACCGCGAGCATCTCGTCGATCGCATCATCCATTGACCCGATTAGCGAGGTGATCGAACCGCGGTCAAACGGCGTCAAGAATGTCTTGCGAACGGCTGTGAGCACTTGCCTGATGACGTCGTCGGCGCGGTGCTCGTCGTCGCGGATGTTGCGGAGCGCCTCCTGAGGAGAAGCACGATCTTCGGCCAGCTGCTGCAGAACGCCGGCTGCACTGACCAGTGTTGCGGCGTGCGCTTCGAACATGCCGAAGAAGTCGCCCTTCTGGGGCAACAGCCGCTGAAACCAGGCGAACATAATCCCCCTCGAACGTATGTTTGGCTCCGCGTTTAGCGGAAACTGGCGCGGTAGCTATAGGGGTTCGTTCAGACGAGCTCAGCCCTCTGCGTCCAGCGAATAGCCCGCCGATCGGACGGTTCGGATGATATCCGGCTTATCGATGCCGTTCATCGCCTGACGAAGCCGCCGGACGTGGACGTCGACCGTTCGAGCGTCGATGTCGGGATCGTGCGACCAGACCGCATCCAGCAGGCGCTCGCGCGAAAAGACGCGACCTGGATGCTCGAGGAAGTGCTTCAGGAGCCGAAACTCGGTAGGGCCGAGCGGTACGGGTTGCCCGCCGCGCCTGACCTTGTGCGCGGCGACGTCCATCTCGACGTCGGCGTAGGAAAGCTGCTCGCCGGCCAGCGCAGGGCGGATCCGGCGCATGACGGCGCCGACGCGCGCCACCAGCTCACGCGGACTGAACGGCTTGGTGACATAATCGTCCGCCCCCGTTTCGAAGCCGCGGATCCGGTCGCTTTCCTCACCCCGTGCGGTCAGCATCATGATCGGCACGTTAGCCGTTGACGGACGGCGGCGCAGGCGACGGCATACCTCGATGCCGCTTATGCCTTCGATCATCCAGTCGAGCAGGATGATGTCGGGTTTCATTTCGTCGACCAGGACCAGCGCTTCCTCGCCATCACCAGTGCGCGTTACTTCGTAGCCCGATCGCTCGAAGTGGAAGGTCACGAGATCGGCCAGAGCGCGATCGTCTTCGACCAGTAGCAGACGCGTATTGTTCATAATGCGCTCGCTGACTTGCCGGGCCGGTCCGTCATGTGGTGACCGGCGGCGGCGTAATAGACCATTTCGGCAATGTTGGTTGCATGGTCGCCGACACGCTCGAGGTTCTTGGCGACGAACAGGAGATGAGCCGACTGACCGATGTAGTGTGGGTTCTCCATCATGTGCGTGAGGAGAGTCCGGAAAATGGAGTCATAGAAGTCGTCCACTGCGGCGTCGCGCTCGCACACGCGCACCGCGGCCTGCGCATCGCGCTCGACGAATGCGTCGAGCACGTCGTGCACCATCTCCGTTGCAATCCGCGCCATCTCCGGCAGCAGCGACATCGGCTCGATCTTCCCAGCACTTTCGAGAAGCGGCACGCGCTTAGCGATATTCTTGGCGTAATCGCCGATGCGTTCGACCACGCCGGAAATCTTGAGCGCGGCCACAACGTCGCGCAGGTCACCGGCCATTGGCGCACGAAGCGCGATCAGCTGCACAGCACGGCGCTCGGTCTCGATCTCCAGCGCGTCGAGCTTCTTGTCGTCTTCGACGATCCGCGCAGCACCTTCGATGTCGCGTTGGATCAGGCAGCGCATCGCCTCGCCGATCGAATGTTCGGCCAAGCCGCCCATCTGGCTGATGAGCGCGCGCAGGCGTTCAATGTCCTCATCGAAGGCCTTGAGCGTATGTCCGCTAGCTTGCTGCATTCATCCTGCTCCGATCAGCCGTAACGGCCGGTAATGTAGTCGGTGGTGCGCGGCTGGCGCGGGTTCGTAAAGATCTCCGAGGTCTTGCCGTATTCGACGAGCTCGCCGAGGTGGAAGAAAGCCGTGCGCTGCGAGACGCGTGCGGCCTGCTGCATATTGTGGGTCACGATGGCGATCGCGTACCGGCCACGCAGCTCGTGGATGAGTTCCTCGATCTTCGCGGTAGCGATGGGGTCGAGCGCCGAGCACGGCTCGTCCATGAGGATCACCTCTGGATCGACGGCAATCGCGCGGGCGATGCACAGGCGCTGCTGTTGGCCGCCGGAGAGGGCCGTGCCGCTCTCCGACAGACGGTCCTTCACTTCATCCCAAAGACCCGCGCGCTTGAGCGACTTCTCGACGATCTCGTCGAGGTCCAACTTCGAATTTGAAATGCCGTGGATGCGAGGACCGTACGCGACGTTCTCGTAGATCGACTTCGGGAAGGGATTGGGCTTCTGGAACACCATCCCAACACGGGCCCGCAGCTGCACCACGTCCATGTCGGGACTCGTGATGTCCTCGCCGTCGAGCTCGATGCGGCCGGTTACGCGCGCCGAAGGAATGGTGTCGTTCATGCGATTGAGGCAGCGCAGAAACGTGGACTTGCCGCAGCCGGACGGACCGATGAAGGCAGTGACCAATTCTTCGTAGATCCGGATCGACACGCCATTCAGCGCGCGCTTCTCGCCATAGAAGACGCTCACGTCATTTGCTCTCATCTTAGACGCGCGACCGGCGTCTACGCTCTCGGCGACATCATCAGTGGGGACCACTTGGGGTGGGATCATAGGGCCGGAATCGAGTTCGTGCGGCCCGTCGGGTGCCCGGAACTCGGGGGCGTTCTCGTCGGCAGTCGACGGACCTCTCCTATTCGCCTCGGCAGCAACGGCCGTCGAGGTGGTGGGCATCGGCGTCGTGGGTGTGATCGGCATTTTTTCCTTCATGTTCATCACCAGCGGCGCTCGAAGCGGTTGCGAAGGTATATAGCGAGGCCGTTCATGAGCAGCATGAACAGCAAAAGCACGATGATCGCCGCGCTCGTCTTCTCGACGAAGCCGCGGTCGACCTCATCTGACCAAAGGAAAATCTGCACCGGCAGCACCGTCGCAGAGTCGGCGATCCCGCCCGGCGGCGCGGCAATGAAGGCACGCATGCCGATCATTAGTAGCGGCGCCGTCTCCCCGAGCGCGCGTGCCACGCCGATGATCGTGCCGGTAAGAATGCCGGGAAGCGCCAGCGGAAGAACGTGATGGAACGTCACCTGCATCTTCGACGCACCAACACCTAACGCGGCATCGCGGATCGACGGCGGCACCGTCTTGATCGCGTTGCGCCCTGCAATCACGATGACCGGCATCGTCATCAGAGCGAGAGTCATTCCGCCTACAAGCGGCGCCGAACGAGGCAGGTTCATGACGTTCAAGAACACCGCCAGGCCAAGGAGGCCGAAGATGATCGAGGGCACCGCCGCAAGATTGTTGATCGAGACCTCAATCGCATCAGTCCACCGATTCCGCGGCGCGAATTCCTCAAGGTAGACCGCGGCAAGCACGCCTACCGGAAAGGCCAATGCCATCGTGACGAGGATCGTGAAAAAGGTGCCCTTGAGCGCTCCCCACACACCAACTGCCGAGGGATCGGTTGCGTCCGATGCCGTGAGGAACGTCGTATTGAAGGCACTGCGGAGTGCACCGCGCTGCTTGAGCAGGCTCACCAGCTTTTCGCTTGCGGCATCACCCTCCTGCTTCGCCGCTATGTCGATCCGGCTGGAGACAGGCAGCCAGACCTGCGAGCTGCCATTCAGCATATCGGGATTGCGGACGATCTGATCCGCAAGGCTGTACGAAGCGGCCTCGCTGAACATCTGCTCGGCTTCGGCACCGTAAGCGGCCTTTGCAGCCGTCGCGATCGCACCCTCGAGATCCGCCGCCCTCACTTTTTGGTTCGCGTCGGGCGCACGCAGCGTCGCTGGATCGAGGAACAGGTCCGTTTTCGCGAACTCGATCGGCAGCCGTGCTTCGTAATGGACGAAGCCGCCCAAGCCCTTCGACCCCATGCTGTAGAGGAGAAAGGCGAGGAACAGCACCGAAATGCCGATTGCTAGCAGGCCGGCCGCGCGGAACCAGCGCTCGACAACGTAGCGCCGGCGCACTCTGCGGCTCGCCGCAGCATCTCTCCAGCGGGCGCCCGGCTTCGCCGTTGCGGACGCCGGAATGTCCGTGCGTACGTCGGTCATTCGTATTGCTCCCGATAACGCCGCACGATGTGAAGGGCGATCAGGTTGAGGAGCAAGGTGATCAGGAACAGCGCGAGACCGAGCGCGAAGGCTGCAAGGGTCTTCGCGCTGTCGAACTCCTGATCGCCAGTTAGCAGCTGGACGATCTGGACAGTCACGGTCGTGACGCTCGCAAACGGGTTGGCTGTGAGATTTGCCGACAGGCCGGCCGCCATCACGACGATCATCGTTTCGCCGATCGCGCGGCTGACCGCCAGGAGGATGCCGCCCATAACGCCCGGGATGGCCGCCGGGAGGAGAACCTTGCGGATTGTTTCCGACGTCGTCGCGCCAAGCGCCAGGCTGCCGTCGCGCATGGACTGAGGCACTGCCGCGATCGAATCATCGGCCATGGAGCTGATAAAGGGGATGATCATGACCCCCATGACCAGACCGGCCGCCAGGGCGCTCTCGCTGCTTGCGGACTTAACGCCAAGCGATAGGCCGAAATCGCGAACCACCGGTGCGACGGTCAGCGCGGCGAAGTAGCCGTAAACGACTGTCGGCACGCCAGCGAGGATCTCGAGGATCGGCTTCAGCCAGGAACGAAGCCGCGGGGGCGCATATTGCGTCAGATAGATGGCGCTCATCAGACCCAGCGGAATGGCGACCAGCATGGCGATGATCGCGCCGATGAAGAAGGTTCCCCACATGAGTGGGATCGAACCGAACGCACCTGAGGACCCGGCCTGGTCCGCGCGGATCGCCGTCTGCGGGCTCCACTCGAGCCCAAAGAGGAACGACTGCGGCGGAACCATCCGGAAGAAGCGTAGGCTCTCGAACATCAGTGATAGTAGAATGCCGAGCGTTGTCAGGATGGCGATGAGGGACGCCGCGAACAGGACGACCATTACCCACCGCTCGACACCATTTCGCGCGCGGAACTGCGGGGCGCTCCGCCGATACGCGAGGACACCTCCGCCCAGCGCCACCAGCAATGCCACGCCTCCTCCCATCGCGGAGTAGAGGGAATGAGCCGCGTGGATCCGAGGGGCGATGGTCGAGGACTCAGGATTGAAGCCCTGCTCACGCTCGCCGGCGGCAATCTCGCGCGCCTCCGACAGGATTGCCTCACGCTGCATGATCGAAGGTGGGAGCGCCAGCCCCTCAGGACTCGACAATACCGACTGATCAACGAGGCGGGACTGGATGGGCGCCCAGGCGGCAAGGATCAGCAGAGCAGGGATCGCCGCCCACAGCGCCGCATAGCCACCGTGGTAGAGCGGCAGCGAGTTGAGTCGGCTGCCCGCGCGCAGGCGACCGGCATGGGCGTAAGCTGCCCAGCCGGCACCAAGCGCAACGATGAGTACTGCGACGAGCGCAATCGCGAGGCTCATGCCGCGTGCCGATCCAGTCCTACTCGAGGCCGGTCGCGGACAGCGGCTTAAGGTCGTTCGCCTGGGCGGCGGCTGCCGCTGCGTCCGCACCGCTCATCGGGACGAGACCACGGCGCTCAAGCGGGCCATTATTGCCCCACATCTTAGCGTAGGTCGCAACGAAATCGCGAAGCTTTGGCTTGGCCTGCATGTGCTCACCCTTCACGTAGATGAAGAGCTTGCGCGCGCCGGGGTAAGAGAGGTCGGCAATCGTCTGCTCCGTCGGAGCGATGCCGTTGATGGCCACCGCGCGTACCTTGTCGGCATTCTGCTCGAGGTACGAATAGCCGAGCACGCCGAGCGTGCCGGGATCGCTGGACACCTTCTGCACAAGCAGGTTGTCGTTCTCGCCGGCCTCCACATAGGCACCGTCCTCACGGATCTTCGTGCAGACCTGCTTGTGCTGGTCGTCGTTCGTCTTTGACAGCGCCTTCATCGCCGGGTCCGTATCGCAGCCCTTGGTGAGGTAAAGGTCCGCAAGGCTGTCACGTGTGCCTGATGTCGGCGGCGGGCCGAGGACGTGGATCTTCACGGCGGGAAGCGAGGGGTTCACGTCTTTCCACGTCTGTGCCTTGTTCGGGCCTTTGCCGAACGGGTTGGCGGCGAGTGCCTTGTAGATGTCCGCAGGCGTCAACTTCATGCCCGGGCCGTTCGTCGCCTCGATGATCGTCAGCCCATCGATCCCGACCGGAACTTCGATAACCGTCTTCACCCCATTCTTCACGCAGGTGTCGAATTCGCTCTTCTTGATGCGGCGCGATGCGTCCTCGACATCCGGATACTGGCTGCCCACGCCCGCGCACCACAGCTTCATGCCGGCGCCCGTGCCGGTCGACTCCACCGTGACGTTAATCCCCGGGTTAGCCCGCATGAAGGTTTCCGCGACTGCCTTCGTGAATGGGTAAACTGTCGACGAGCCCACGATCCGGATGTCGTTCGTCGAGCCAGCGGATCCGCCCGTATTTGATCCGCATGAGGCAAGCAGCGCCGCCAATGGCAGCGCGACGATCTTCCTGTTCACAGGCTGAGGCTCCTTCTTTTAGGATTTCTTGCAAAACGCCGTAGCTTCGGTTCGGCGGCTCATCTGTTACAGAAAGATTGCATTTTTGTGACAACAGAGCCGATTTGCGCTCGGCGTGGGGTAGGCCTAGTCGCAACAGCCATGGCGGGCACATACGAAACCTTCGCCGCGCTTCACGTGCCGGGCAATCCGGTCGTCCTTTACAACATCTGGGACGTGGGAAGCGCCCTTGCTGTCATTGCAGCAGGTGCGAAGGCACTGGCAACCGGCAGCCATCCGGTAGCGGACGCCAACGGCTGGCCCGACGGTCAGAAGGTGCCATTGGAATTCGTTTTCGCCAACGCCAGGCGGATCGTCGACGCCGTCGAGATGCCGCTCACGGTGGATTTCGAAGGCGCCTATTCAGTGGACCCAGCCGAAGGCGGCGCAAACGTCGCTCGGCTCGCGGAAACCGGCGCGGTGGGCTGCAATTTCGAGGACCAAGTCATCGGGGGTGAAGGCGTTCATCCGCTCGACCTCCAGGTGAGGCGCATCGCCGCGATCCGCCAAACGGTCGGCGATGCATTCTACATCAACGCGCGGACCGACCTCTTCCTAAAGACGCAAACCCGTGACGAAGCGCTCATCGATCAGGTCGTCGAGAGAGGCAAGGCCTTCGCCGACGCAGGCGCGAGCGGCTTCTTCGTCCCCCGTCTCGCCGATCCGGCACAGATCGAGCGCGTCGTTCGCGAAGTGCCTCTGCCGCTCAACGTCATCGCTTTCCCCGGAGCGCCCGACAAACAGGTCTGGGCGGATGCAGGCGTCGCGCGGATCAGTCACGGCCCCTTCCCGCATCGCGCATTGATGGCGACCCTGACAGAGATGGGCAGCGCAGCGATAAACTGAGCTTATGTGTTGAGCGCAATAATCGAGAGGCGTCGACAGCCGATCTGCCGCAAGACACTTGCTACATCCGAAGGCGAAAGGCCGTCATGAGCAAGTTCGATGATTTCGCGAAGCTGCACGTCGCGGGCGATCCGCTGGTGCTGTTCAACGCCTGGGACGCGGGCAGCGCCGAGGCAGTCGCCAAGTCCGGTGCAAAAGCACTTGCAACCGGCAGCGCGTCGGTCGCCATGGCCAATGGCTTCGGGGACGGCCAGGAAGTGCCGCTCGATTTCGCGGTGTCGAACGCATCGCGGATTGTGAAGACGGTCGCGCTTCCAGTCACTGTCGATTTCGAGGGCGGCTACGCTGACGATGCCGAGGGCATTACGGCCAATGGACGGCGCCTCGCCGAGACCGGCGTGATCGGCTGCAATTTCGAGGATCAGGTGGTCGGCACCGATCGCCTCTACGACGTACAAGATCAGGTCGCGAGACTAGCTGCTCTGCGCTCTGGAGTTAGCCGCAACTTCTTCATCAACATGAGGACCGACCTCTTTCTGAAGACTCCGACGGCCGCTCATAACGAGGCTCTTACCGACCAGGCGATCGAACGCGGCAAGGCTTATGCCGAAGCTGGCGCTAACGGCTTCTTCATCCCGGGTCTCGCCGACCTTTCGCTGGTCAAACGGATCACGACAGCCGTCCCGCTTCCCGTAAATGCCATGCATCTGCCCAACGGTCCGAGCCGCGCCGAGTGGGCAACCGCCGGGATTGCGCGCATAAGCCACGGGCCGTTCCCCTACATGGCGATGCAGCAGTGGCTGACGGAGCAGGCTCGCGCCGCACTCGACTAAACGCCTCCTCCTACATCCAGGGTCTTCTGAGCTCGCCGCCACCATTTCGTGCGGGGACCTGATTTCAGCACGGTCTTGCGGAAGAGCCGCGACCCGACGCGCAGGATCAATGCTACCCAGACCGCTTGCCAGACGATCGCAACGATCTGCGGCACCCAGGCAGGGTCCTGCGCCGCCCGAGCCAGCATCGCCATCGGAGAGGATAGCGGAAACACGGCGGCGGCAATTGCTTCTGCAGAGTTCGGCTGACCCACCGCGGTTGCGGCGAAGCCGAAGATCAGCACCTGAGCGAAGGTGACTGGCATCGACAGAGTCTGCACCTCGCGCACGGTCGACGCTTGCGCACCTATTGTCAGGAAGGCCGCGCCGAGCAGCAGATAATACATACCGAAATAGACTACGCCGAGACCCAGAAAGGCGGGCCAACCCACAGCAGGCGACGGCAGCGAGCGCACGCCACCGTTGTTCAACATCTGGATGAGCAAGGCGCCCGCGCTGATCCAGACCACGATGCCGACGATCGAAGCCGCCAGCATCGCGAACAGCTTGCCAATGAACAAAGCATCGATGGGCACTGCCGCCGCGATCACCTCGATGATCTTGTTCGATTTCTCCTCGATCAGCTGGCTCATCACCATGCCGGACAGCAGAATTGTCAGGAAGAACAGCAGCATCTGCCCGATCTGGCCGGTGACTGCCTGATCCTTCGCGACCGAACCCGATGCGGCGGCGGTCGGAGTAACCGCGAGGTCAGGCTCCGCATTTCGGTCGCGGGCATTGGCGATGATCAACTCGACCTGATCGACATCTGGCCCGACCGCACCCGTGAAATGAGGCGTTGCAATGTTCCCGGTCAGCACGGCACGAACTGGGGGTTCGCGAGAGGCGAGCAGCCGCTGCTGCTGCGCCTTTAGATCGCTAGCCGGTGCGTAGTGAACCAGCTTCACCACCGTCGCGCCGTGCATCGCTTCTGCCAGCTGATCGCGGGCGTCGGACAAGCGAGCATAGTCCTCCTGCGGCCACACGACAGCGACGACGGGCTGTTCCGTTTGGCTAGCGACCTTCGCGCCGATACCGCCGAACACGCCGCCCAGCAGCAGCGGGAAAACTGGTCCGAGCAGGAAGAAGATAAAGGCCTTCGACAGCACCGTTGCCTGGAAGTCGCGGCGGCCAATCACGAAAGCTGAGCGCAACAGCCGCGTCATTTCACCTGCTCCTGCGTGCCCATTGCGGCGAGTGCCTGACTGCCGGCGATCGAGACGAAGGCATCATGCAGGCCTGGGCGTTCGATCGCCAAAGTCTCGATGCCTGCTCCGCCGTCGATCAGCGCCTTGAGCAAGGGCTCAGGACCGTCCTCCGGCAGCTCGAAAACCAATTCGTCTCCCTCGCACCGAGCGTTGGCGGGCATTGCAGCGCGCCATGGTCCGTCGGAAGCGCGGGTGCGCAAGCGAACGATCGGACGCAGACGACCGCGCGCTTCGGCAACGCTGCCGTCGAACGCCACGGAGCCCTTGGCGATAATCGCAATGCGCTCGCAGAGCCGCTCGGCATGAGCGATGACGTGGGTCGAGAAAAGAACGGTGACCCCGTCTCGCGCCTCACGGCGGATCATCTCTTCGAGCCGGCCCTGATTGATGGCGTCGAGGCCGGAGAAAGGCTCGTCCAAGACGATCAGCATCGGGCGATGGACGATGGCGCCGAGCAGTTGAACGGTCTGCGCCATGCCCTTGGACAGGCTGCGGATCGACTTCTTTCCCCACTCCGACAGACCATGCTGCTCCAGCAGATCGTCGGCCCGCCTA
>Ga0308173_10000129_pt1 | contig 25992 bp, 17 predicted proteins | sample PhyPR1_FD_203716 | JGI IMG/M metagenome (GOLD analysis project Ga0308173, IMG submission 203716) | Soil microbial communities from UC Gill Tract Community Farm, Albany, California, United States - DLSLS.P.R1 | ecosystem: Environmental > Terrestrial > Soil > Agricultural land | place: USA... | reverse complement strand
TTAGATTTATTATCACAGCAGGCGATGTTATACATTCTTTTTCTTGTAACTCTTTAGGAATAAAATGTGATGCTTACCCGGGTAGATTAAATCAAGTATCTGTTTTTATTAACAGAGAAGGAGTATTCTACGGTCTTACGGCCTAAACTCTAGTGAACCTAGGGTTATAAACTATCAAATTGTCGGGAACGCCCTAAAGCTTTCATAACCAAGTAAGAGTAGTAATACATCTTATGGCGCAGGTAATGACTCGCGGTATGGTAAAATCATGAGAGATAATTCAATGGGTAATCCGCAGCCAAGTACCTAGTATTTTTTTTTGTATTAGGTATGCAGTTCATCGACTAGACGGTAGTTGGTATTATTACGATTATAATGCTTAAGGTATAGTCAAACCCCACCTGAAAAGGTGCAGGAATGTATAATTATTATATTTTCTGTTTATTAGACATACATATTTATTTGTTTGTTTAGGGATAAATTTTTACGATAGTTTGCTAAACTTTAATATTAATGCGTATAATTTTTTATTAAGTTATTATAATTAATTGTATTTTAATTTTTTTTTTCATTTTCAATCTTAAAGTTGCTTACTATAGTATTCTAATGCGTAAGTTAATTAATAATCCTCTTTTATGGGGTTCAAGTATAAGTGCATTAGCGTTTAAAAGAACTTATAGTACTACTGCTAGACAGTCTGAAGAATTTAATCCTGAATTATTAGCGTTAGAACATATTAATAGTGGAAATCCTACAACTGCTTCTGTAATTAATAATATATTATTAAATCAAGATTTTACTGTTACTGATTCTAAATTAAAAGATTTATTAAAAGTTGAAGGTGTAGAATTTAACTTATATACATCTAGTTCCCCTGTAGCAAAGGAAGATTCTAAACTTTTTTCAGAATTAACAGGTACTTCTAACTATAAAGGACATGCGGGTGTATATATGTTTATCCACAAGACAACAGGTCAAAAATATGTTGGTTCTTCTAATTTGTTAAGACGTAGAATGGATTATTACTTTAAGGGGGATTTTACGCCTTTAATGGGTAAATTCTTACCCTTACTAACTCAAGAGGGATTAGGTGCTTTTAAATTAATTATCTTTAAGTTAGATAATAATAAATTTAAGGTTAAAGATGCGTTAATTTTAGAACAATATCATTTATTAAGTAAAGAATTTGATCTAAATACATTAAGAGTTGTTAATGCAGGGTCTTCAAAAGGTGAAAGTGTTTATGTTTATGATTTAACTTGTAGTACTCTTTATTATCATGCTAGTTCAAGAATTGAGCTAAAAAGAACATTAAAAGTTCACCCAGAAACATGTAAAAAATTTTTAGATTCAAATCTTCCTTATCTTAATAGATTTTTATTATTAAGTGGTTTAATTCCTACTGCGGTTAAAAGTAATATGTCTGTTCTAGAATTACTTGAAATAATGCAAAAAGAAAGACAAACTACGTATACATTAGGTACACGAAGAAATATTTCCGTGATCTTAGAAATTAAAGATGGGAATAAATTTGTCAATACTTGAGGCCAAACTCTTAAATTTGAGTCTCTAACTGCATGTATTAGCTACTTAAGAGATCTAGGGTTAATTATAAAAAGAGAAACTCTTTCTAAGTATATAAAAATTGAAAAAGAGTTCCACCATTTTTTATGTAAATATTCTGATAATACTAAGCCAGATAATTTTGAAGAAGTAGGATTAATTATTGATGAATACAAAAAATTATGAAATAAAGAATTAGTTGTTATTCCTAAGGTTAATAAAAAAAATAAACCTGTATTAGTAAAAGGTCCTGATTTTGAAAAAGAGTTTGAAAGTATTACAGATACAATTAAATATTTTGAGTCTATTGATATTAAATTAGATAGAAAGTATTTAAATATTAAATTAAAAAGTGGTGAAGCTTATAAAGGATATTATTTTTATTTTAAGTAATGTCTTCTCGTCAGTGTAATTACATAATTGATTAAAAAAATTTAACATTAAATATCGTAAAGAAAATTTGCAATGTTCAGAAATATGTGGGATACTACACAGTTCTATGCCTATAGTCATAGAATCTGTATCTTTAGAGAAATTCCTTACTTGATTAGAAGAACAATAGGGTTGCTTTAGCTTTAGTGCTAAATAATATTTAGTGCTGAATGCTGCTAAATCGAAGGTTTGCCTGTATGCCACCTCTATGCGAAGCGCGAAGCGCGAAGCAGGCATACGGACTTCTAAACCATTTCTAAATATTATTTATAAACCTCTGCCTCTGGTTTATAAGCCGCCCAAATATTATTTAACCAAGGGTGGCGGCACTAAATAATATTTAGCAGCAGCTGCAAGCTATAGCTACTATAAAATAGAGATTTGTTTTGCTTTAACCTTGACTTTGACGAGCTTTAGATAAAAAGTTTATAATGTGAAGAGGATAACATACTAAATTAACAAAATTTTTTTTGTTAAAAAAAAAATATTCGGGAGGCGGCGGGTTTATATTATAAATAATATTAATAGCTATAGCTCCCCTTCGGTCCATATCCATGGCCTTGGGCGGCGCGCTTTTTGCGCACCCCCGGAGGGGGGGTAGGGTTTTTACTTTTTATTTAGAAAGCGGGCGCAAGCATAGCTTGCGCTAGTAAAAACTAAAAAGTCGAAGGATTAAAAATGAAAAAAAAGTAAAGGAAATAGTAGCTTGCACATCGTATTCTTCTAAATGATCTAGAGTTTGATGCTAGAGAATGAGTGAGTGCATGGTTTTATACAAGACCGTGTCGGTAGAGAGCTAAATGACGTCAATAAAATTCTGGTAATGTTCGATAACGTCGAACATATCTAAATAAATAGAACATAGGAATAGGTAGTTAACACTATTTTTATAATAGCTAGCATAGCGCTACGAAGTTCGAAACCCCCTCCCCCCTGGTTTCTATGCATGCGAAGCCACCAGAGGTTTCTTCTTGCTGCTGCGTGCGCAAGCTATGCTTGCTAGCTTGCGCGAGCCCCTCCGGGTAGCAAGCTAGGGTAGCAAGCTAGGGTAGCGGCGCCCCGCGCCGCGTACCTACGCTTTCGCTAGGTAGCAAGCTAGGGTAGCGGCGGCCCGCGCCGCGTACCTACGCTTTCGCTAGGTAGCAAGCTAGGGCTACGAAGGATAGCTTGCACACGAAGGTTTAGCCAGCCACCTATGGAGGCAGGCATACGGACTTCTAAACCATTTCTAAATATTATTTATAAACCTCTGCCTCTGGTTTATAAGCCGCATAAATATTATTTAGCCTTCGTTTATTATCTAAATAAGAGCTAGCATAGCTATAGCTTGCGCTGCCCTTTATAAAAATGTATAAGTGATGTAATTGTAGTTGTAATTTTAATTGTAAAACTACATTTTATAAAAATGTATAAGTGATGTAATTGTAAAACTACAATACATAAAAATGATAGCTTTAGCTTGCGCAAGCAGAAGTACTACTTCTTGCTAAATAATATTTAGAAGTCGCGCAAGCTATAGCTATGCACAGCAAGCTACTAATTTATATGTCTATCGCTATTTTAGACTATAAACTAATTCTCATTAGCTCAATGGTAGAGCAGAATACTTCTAATATTCCTATTTTAGTTCGAATCTGAAATGAGAAGATGGGTAGCGGCGCCCCGCGCCGCGTACCTACGCTTTCGCTAGGTAGCAAGCTAGGGGGGGCTGACTAAACCTTGGGTTTAGCAAGCTATCAAGCTATCAAGCTCTTAATAATGTATATGTATATTAGAGCTTGCTGGCAGGCTAAACCTTCGTGCGCATGCTATCCTTCGGTTTAGCAAGCTCGGAGCAAGCAAGCCCCCTACGAAGTCAGGAGAGCTATAGCTTGCGCAAGCCCTAATAAAAAAAGCGGGCTGTGATGGCTTATATAAGGCACATTGGCTCAATGGTAGAGCTGAGTGTTTCGGCCACTAAGATTATGAGTTCGAGTCTCATATGTGCCTAAAGCTTGCATTAAGCTTACAAATGTTCAGATCTGTCTTTTAGTCGTAAATTTCTTTTAGCTAGTACGAAGGAAATTTACTTATGGGGCCTACACTCGTCCCCTGACAGACTTGACGATTATAACTCTAATTACCCTATTACTTTTTTTCTTCGCAAACCCCCTTCCCACCCCCAAAACCCCCGCAAGTCTGCGTTTTTCCAGAATGCTGGGGGGGGGGGCAGGCTTGTAGCGCGCTCGCGCGCGTACTACGCTTCGCTAGCGGGGGGGGTTTAGGTAATAGAATTAATATCCTAAGCTTTTAATTTTTTTTGTAATCCTTAAGTGTAGTAAATGAACCGGGATGCAAATTGAAATGTTGTTATATTGATAGTTTCATTATGGATATTAATGAAGACGTTGTCAATGGCTGAGAAGGCCAGCCGGCTGGCTTTTTTTAGGAAACTTTAAGGCATTTTATTAGTTGCTTTTGTATTTATACATACCCCCTCCTCCCCTTCGTGATCAATTTACGTTAATACTTTAAAGTATTCTCTTCTGTTTTTTCTATAATGCCTCAATTAGTCCCATTTTATTTTGTAAATGAAATAACATTTACTTTCGTTATACTTGCAACAACTGTGTATATTCTATCTAAATATATTCTACCTAGATTTGTTCGTTTATTTTTATCTCGTACTTTTATATCTAAACTATTGGACAATTCTATAAATAAATAGGGACTGAACGGGACGGAACGAAAAGATTTTAATAAAATATGCCGGCTTAACTTGCGGAGCAAGCTAAGCAAACTAAAGCTCTTATTTTTAGGCTGTGCAAGCTAAAGCTCGGCATAAATTAAAAAAAATCCTAGTACTAAGTCGAAATACCTGCCAGATATGAAATATAAAAGATTAGAGCTAGCTATAGCTACTCTATATCTTTTTTTTATAATAATATAGTCTCTATGTAGAGTAGCTTTCTACATGGAGGCTGGCTTTAGCCAGCATAGCTTGCGTTACGAAGTACGGACTTCTAAACCAGAGGCAGAGGTTTATAAATAATATTTAGAAACGGTTTAGAAGTCCGTATGCCTGCTTCGCGCTTCGCACAGGCATACTTAGTCAAAATATTATTTAGCAAGCTATGCAAGCTATAGCTACAGCTCTTGGATATTGTAAGACTATCTATACAAGCCTTTCGGCTGCGCTAGCATAGCTTGCGCTATAGTTTGCTAAACCTTCGGTTTAGCAAGCTAAGCCGGGTAGCAAGCTAGGGTAGCAAGCTAGGGTAGCGGCGCCCCGCGCCGCGTACCTACGCTTTCGCTAGGTAGCAAGCTAGGGGGGATAGCATAAGGATTTATTAAGATTTATAATTTGTACTTAAGGTACAAGTGAGTACTTTAAGTTTTTATAATCAATCTAATCTATGAAGAGATAATACAAGTCCACTAAGTCAATTTGAAATAAGAGACTTAATAAGTATTGATACTCCTGTTTTGGGAAATTTACATATTTCTATGACTAACATAGGATTCTATTTAACAATCGGAGCTATATTTTTATTAGTTCTTAATCTTTTAACTACAAATTATGATAAATTAGTCGGTAATAAATGATCTATAAGTCAAGAAAGTTTGTATGCAACTATACATAGTATAGTAATAAATCAAATAAACCCCAAAAGTGGTCAAACTTACTTCCCATTCCTATTCGCATTATTTATATTTATACTTATAAATAATCTGGTTGGATTGGTACCCTATAGTTTTGCTGCGACAAGTCACTTTGTTCTGACTTTCTATCTTAGTTTTACTATAGTCTTAGGGGCGACTATCTTAGGTTTTCAGAAACATGGCTTAGAGTTCTTTTCTTTACTTGTTCCAGCCGGTTGTCCTTTAGCTTTGCTTCCTTTATTAGTTCTTATAGAATTCATATCATATTTAGCGAGAAATATCTCTTTAGGTCTACGTTTAGGGGCAAACATACTTTCAGGGCACATGCTGTTACATATCTTAGCGGGTTTTACTTACAATATTATGACAAGTGGAATAATCTTCTTTTTTTTGGGTTTAATACCTTTAGCGTTTATAGTCGCTTTTTCAGGATTGGAATTAGGGATTGCTTTTATTCAAGCTCAAGTGTTCGTAGTGTTAACGGCGAGCTATATAAAAGACGGGCTAGATTTACACTAATTGGGAATAGTTCACTTATGTATAATCTAAAAAAAATAAAACCATGAGTATCTGTAAAGCGCTTATTAAGTACGGGCATTCTTTGTTTTCATTTATTATACTTGAATATTGTGAAGCAGATGTCCGTATTGAACGTGAAAACTTTTATATCAATTTATTTTCACCTGCGTATAATGTTCTTAAACAAGCCGGATTACCCCCTCCGGGTACGCGAGGCTACGGGTAGCAAGCTAGCGGGGGAGTGCGACTTAGGTTTTCAGAAACATGGCTTAGAGTTCTTTTCTTTACTTGTTCCAGCCGGTTGTCTTTTAGCTAGAAATATCTCTCTAGGTTTAAGATTAGCAGCCAACATAGTTTCAGGTTGTATGTTCTTAAACCTTTTAGCTGGTTTCACTTACAATATAGTGACAGATATTAGAGATTCATTAGCTATTTTATTTTCCAGTTCTACTATAGAACTTAGATATGTATGTTATTCTATAGGTGATACTTCAGAGGGTTCTACTAACTTACCGTCTACTTCTGTAAACGAAAGTGAATATAATAGCGGTGATCCTACTAACTTACCATCTACTTCTGGAAACGAAAGTGAAGGTAATATGAATGAGAGTGATTCTGAAGATGATGTTGATGTAGCTGCTAAGAAATTAGTTAGCAAACACAAATCTGATGTAGAAGAATTACATAAATATTATGAAAATAAGAAATTAAGAATATCTGAAAAGTTTATAGCAGAAGCTAACCAAGTTGGAGAATCAGATCGTGACCCTCTTAGACAACAAAGGGATGAAAGTCTAAGTAAATTACATAAAACTTATGAGAAGGCGCTTAGTGATATTGCATTACAATATCCGGAGTCGGAGTCAGATTATTCTAGTTGAACTACTCAACGTGGTATGAGCCCCGGCTCTGATGTAAAAGATGGTTCTGAGCAAAGTAATACTAATGAAAAGCAACCTTTATCTAGTTCTACTGATCAAAACCAACCTTCATCTAGCTCTGTTAATCCTCAGTCTAGTGGTAGATCATCGCCTGAAGGTAGATTCAGACAAGATTCTTCGGATGTAATGTCAGATAGCGCTCCTATGGATTTTGATGATCCGAGCTAATTGTCAAGTTTGAATAGTTCTTTGGGTCAAATATCAGGCCATATGCTTTTAAATATCTTAGTTGGTTAACACCTTAAAATAAGGCGACAAAGTTTATATATACCTTTAAATAGAGGATGAATTTGTGGCTACGACTTTCAGGTCACATGCTATTACATATATTAGCTGGATTCACTTACAATATTATGACAAGTGGTATAGTATTCTTCTTTCTGGGTTTAATACCTTTAGCTTTTATAGTCGCATTCTCGGGCTTAGAATTGGGAATAGCTTTTATCCAAGCTCAGGTATTCATAGTGTTGTCTGCGGGGTACATAAAAGACGGACTAGATTTACATTAATGAAAAAAAATTTTTTATTCTAGTCTTGTCTCTGGTACTTTACATAGTACTATTAGCTCGAATAAAGTTAATAATACTTTCCATAAGCTTAACTCACAGATGGCTAGTTCTGACCTATATGAGTGATTAAGAGGCTTTATGGATGGTGAAGGTTGTTTTGCCATAAAAAAAACTCAGCATGGTTATCAATTTGAGTTTCAAATCGAACTACATATAGATGATCTAGCTGTGTTAAATTTTCTTCAAACCCTCCGCGCTCCGTTATCCCCCCTTCCTCTCCTTGTAAGAGGAAGGGGGTGAGGAGGCGCGCGCGTGTACACGCGCGTACCGCGCGGGGGTACGCAAGCTAGGGGGGAAATATAAAAAATGGTATGAATAAGAATCGTCCATATGAAGTTTTTAATCTTGATAATATTGTAGTTACAAAGTATTGACTGTTAGGATTTATTGACCCCCCCCCAGCAGACCTGCTGGGCGGGGGCGGTGCATGGTAATTTTAATGCAGAATCCAAATCTTTAGCTTAAAAATTTAGATTAGGGCAAGTTTCTAGGGATAAACCTTTATTCAAAAAAATAATTTTATTTTTAGATGAGTTAGCTAACGAATATGGTGGTAAATCTTTTAGTAGAAGAGTATCTTCTTTTTTCCATCTTTATGAGTATACTAGCTTCAAAAATAAACCTAATGCTAAACTTTTTGTTTCAATAGAAACTTCAAATAAGGGGGTAGCAAGCTAGGGTAGCGGCGCCCCGCGCCGCGTACCTACGCTTTCGCTAGGTAGCAAGCTAGGGGAGGAAGGGTGGCTGGGCTGGCTCAATGGCTAATATTAGGATTCTATTGTTATTTTTATAATCTATATGACATGAAAAAGGGGTATATATATATATATATTATAATATTCAATATAGAAAATCATATATTTTTTTTAGTGCGAGTATCTTTAAAGATTTATATTATATTAACTAAGTTATTTAATCACTTTAGACTTGGCCTGCTGACGTCGATGCCGATTTATTTTAGAATTATATTTATATTAGCTATCTGTATTTTAATATATCCAGATCCAGCTCTATCACTTTTGGATATCTTATTATATGAGGGGGGGTCAGGAGGTCTTAATAGTAAGTATATTTGCTCTATTGTTGATCCAAATGTAAATGTTCCTGGACTTGAAGCGCAAGCTACAAGTACGGGTACATCTTCTACAGGCCAAGTAGGGCAAGCCACTAAATTACAAACAGAGGATCTTTTATCTCGTAGGGGACTTCCCCCTATGAATGTAAATATGCCTTCAGGGGGTAACTTAAATAGTGGGCCTGCCACTCAAGTAAGAAATTTTATAGAAAGTGCTAATGAGTCTATCAAGCTTTATGAAGAACAGGGTATTAAGTTTCGTAAGCATCTTAATGATATTATAAACGGTAGTGAGCAATGATATGATCCTAAATCTACCTCTTTGTGGAGAGAGTATATTAAAGTTGTTGACGTTTTAAAAGCGCAGCAGGTCGACCTGAGGGAAGAAGCTCTTAAGGAGCTTAAGAGATTAACTTCAGATAAAAAATAACTCTGCTATAGATCTCCATTCGATCCAAAGTGCCTATCTCTCACAAATATTAAGTTTAAGTGTAGGAAGGGTTTGGTGCTATGTAATTCTTATTTAAGTTTATATAAATTACTTTATGTTCGTAAATATACTTATGTGCATAAATATACTTTAGGTGCATGTGTCGTGTCTTTCGCCTGAAAGTCGGGAGGTGGAGGGAGAGTTTATGTTCGTAAATATACTTTATGTTCATAAATATACTTTAGGTGCTTTAAAAAAGTTTATAATGTGAAGAGGATAACATACTAAATTAACAAAATTTTTTTTGTTAAAAAAAAATTATTCGGGAGGCGGCGGGTTTATATTATAAATAATATTAATAGCTATAGCTCCCCTTCGGTCCATATCCATGGCCTTGGGCGGCGCGCTTTTTGCGCACCCCCGGAGGGGGGGTAGGGTTTTTACTTTTTATTTAGAAAGCGGGCGCAAGCATAGCTTGCGCTAGTAAAAACTAAAAAGTCGAAGGATTAAAAATGAAAAAAAAGTAAAGGAAATAGTAGCTTGCGCACGTATAAACCGCAGCTTGGTTTCTAAATATTATTTAGCACGGCCAGGCCTAGCTGGGCTAGGCCTGCTGTGCTGCGCAGAAGTATGCAGGGAAGTAGCATACTTTTGCTAAACCTTCGGTTTAGCAAGCTATAGCAAGCTATAGCTAAACCTTCGGCTTAGCAAGCTATAGCAAGCTATAGCTAAAGCTCCGATTCATTAGTGGTTAGTTAACAGGAAAGTTTTTAATTTGCAAATTATAAAAGTAAAAGTTTTAAGTTTTTTACAGAAAAAAGAATGAGATATAAATAATTAAATATTATATAATTAACCTCCGGTTTGCGGACTTTAAAGCTAGATTAAACTTTTTTTTAGATCTTATAAGCATAATATAGCTTACACTAGTCCAAATTAATGATTTATAATTAAAAATTTATAAGTGATGTAATTGTAAAATTACAACTATTACATCTTGACTGTAATAATTGTAATTGTGAAATTACAATTATTACAACTTGAGTGTAATTTTATAATTACATCGGGACAGGACGAGTAACTTCTACTTGTATTCAGTGATATCATACCCACTGAATAGCAAGAAGTAGATTTACGTCATCTTAATTGAGTTTGGTGATGGCTCTGATTGAACGCTGTCCAAGTACTTGACACATGCTAATCGAACGTTTAATTTAAGGCGCAAGCTCTCTTTTTATTTTCCCAGGCGCGGCGTTAGCTCGCTCGGGGAAAATTAAAATTAATTAAAAGTGGTGTACAGGTGAGTATTAGATTTTTTGGCCCGCCTCGAAGAAAAGGTAAATCCTTTATAAAAAAAAAATGGGGGGGGATAACAAGAGAACAATTCGCTGCTTTGAGAGGATAAAAGGGACGCTTTCGTCTAGCGTCATAAAGTTTTAGAATCATAAAGTAATATAAAGCGATTGTTACAAACCCGCTTTGAGAGGAAAATAAAAATCTTAGGGATAGGTAGTTGTTAAGGTAATGGCTTAACAAGCCCAAAATTCTCTTAGTCGAAGCTGAAAGAGGTTGATCGACCACATTGGGGATGAAAAAATCCCAAGGCAAACGAGTACAGCAGTGAGGAATATTGGTCAATAGCCAAACGGCTGAACTGGTAACTTGGAAGAATGGTCCCGCCCTTATTTAAGGCGCAAGCTCTAAACAAAATAAGGGGGGGTTAATCGATTTATCGAATAAAATTCTGTATACATATTGATAATGACAATATGTACATATGTCTTGGCCAATTACGTGCCAGCAGCCGCGGCAATACGTAAGAGACTAGTGTTATTCATCATAAATAGGTTTAAAGGGTACTCAGACGGTGAAATTAGCCTTAAAGGGTACAATTTTGCTAGAGTTTTATGTAAGAAGATCGTACTTTAGAGTGTAGAGATTAAATTCATTGATACCTAGGGGACTGGTAAAGGCGCAGGCAATCTTTTATGTAAAAACTGACGTCGAAGGACGAAGGCTTAGGTCACGAAAAGGATTAGATACCCAAGTAGTCTTAGCAGAGAATGATGAATGCCATAGGTTAGGTTATATATTATATCTTTCGGTTAAACTTAGATTAAGGCACAAAAGCCTTAATCTAGGCATGAACCGATACCGTAAGTAATAGGGTGGGGGATTGGGTAGTATTGGATATGTGAACAAATTATATTTGGGAGCTAACTCTGCTATTTTCAATTCCGTATAATATGTATTTTTAGTCTATAAATGAAAGTGTAAGCATTTCACCTCAAGAGTAATGTGGCAACGCAGGAACTGAAATCACTAGACCGTTTCTGACACCAGCAGTGAAGTATGTTATTTAATTCGATGATCCACGAAAAACCTTACCACAACTTGAATAGACATACGATAATATATTATTTTATTTGATTTTAGTAGCTTGCTAAATAATATTTAGCAAGCTCGCTTTTTTATTAGATAAAATAATGAAGAAACATTGTATTTTACATGCAATATTTTATTGGTGGAGTAGGCGGCGTGATGGCCGCACAAGTGTTGCACGGCTGTCTTCAGTTAATGTTGTGAAACTGTGGTTCGGTCCATAGAATTAACGGAAACCCTTGCTTTATTTGTAAGAAATAAAATAGAGCAGTTCACCTTTATATGGGATATGATAAAAGGGATCAAGACAAGTCATCATGGCCTTGATGTTGTGGGCTATAGACGTGCCACATGTTCCTAAACAAAGAGATGCGAAAATGCGAATTTAAGCTAATCTCCCAAAATAGGATAAAATATATATGGATTGTAGTCTGAAACTCGGCTGCATGAATAAGAAATTGCTAGTAATCGTGAATCACCATGACACGGTGAATCCAACTTCAGATTGGTACTAACCACTCGTCACATGCTGAAAGGAGTATGCGCAATAAGTTTGCTTTTCTGTTTTAACCAAGTAGACGTATAAGGTTTAGATGTTATAATGGGATCCTTCGTATGCGTGACACTGATTAGTGTAAAGTCGAAATACGGTTCGTGTAGTGGAAGTTGCACGGGACTTATCAAAGATAAACAATATGATTAATGTATAAAATATAAAGTTTAAGGCGGAAGCCTTAGACTTTACATTTTATTTATGTATAAATATATAAAGAAAATTACTTATGTATTTATATGTAAAGGAGAGTCCCGTTTGTTGGTATGACGGGTTAAGCTGTAAACTTAATGACTAATTAGTCATCGAAGGTTCAATTCCTTTCTCTCCTACATATATATATTTAAATATATATATAAGAACAGTAAGGCAGAAGTACGAAGAAGCCTCTGGAGGCTGGCATACGGACTTCTAAATATTATTTCCCCCCGCGCGGGGTGACGCGCGTGTACACGCGCGCGCCCCGCGCGGAGGGTTAGGACTAAATATTCTTTAGCAGCACTATAGCTCTATATTATTACCTTTCGGCTTAGCTTGCGGTACGAAGACTTATAAACCATTCTTCTGCGAAGCCGGCACACTAAATTCTGATTATGAATAGCTTTAGCTTGCTAAGCAAGCAAGCAAGCAAGCAAGCAAGCAAGCTATGGTAGGCAGATATAGTAGATATATAAGGTTTATTTAGTTAATAAGCCCCGCCCCTATAGCTCAACGGTAGAGCATAATACTGTTAATGCTAAACGAATAAGGGTAGCAAGCTAGGGTAGCGGCGGCCCGCGCCGCGTACCTACGCTTTCGCTAGGTAGCAAGCTAGGGCGTGCCTCTAAAAATTGAAATTATAATATAAATAATGAATTTTTAGTAGGTTCGAGTCCTACTGTTTAAAATGAAAAGAACAATATTACGATTAAATTATACGAACATTATACCTTTTAACGTAAGGAACGAAAGGAATTTTTTATGAGCTTGTGATTTGGGTACATTTGCATTATTAGCAAAGTCCCGTTTAAATTTATTGCCTTTTGCTAGCCCCGGAGGGGCTCAGCAAGCTCCGCCTTTTTTTTTTTTTGCTCATTATAGTACTTGTACAGAGGAAAAACAAGATAATTTATCTTATGAATTTCTTGATTGATTCCGTGGTTTTACAGACAAACCCCCTTCCCACCCCCAAAACCCCCTTCCCACCCCCAAAACCCCCGCAAGTCTGCGGGGGGTTTGGTTTTTCCAGAATGCTGGGGGGGGGCAAGTCTGCGGGGGGTTTTTCCAGAATGCTGGGGGGGCAAGCGTGCGGGGGTTTAGCTGAAGGTTGTTTTCAAATTACTCCTCAAAAATCTGGTAATGCTTTTGAGTTTAGATTTAGCTTTGGTTTACACATTGATGATCTCCCTGTTTTAGAATATATTAAGAGTCAATTAAAAATACCTCGGGCGCCGCCCGGCGGCTTTCAGAGCTAGCGCCCCCGCAAGTATGCGGGGATTTGCGAGGGTGGCGACGCAAGCTCGTAGCGCGCTCGCGCGCGTACTACGCTCCGCTAGCCTCGGAAAAATAAGTATTGATTCTAGAAGAGCTAAAGTCACTTATAATATAATAGCCAAAAATGATAAAGCTAAAATTATAATGATTTTTAGCGAATATAATTTGAATTCAACAAAACCCTCCGCGCGGGGCGCGCGCGTGTACACGCGCGTCACCCCGCGCGGGGGGAAACATCTAAATTTCTTAGTGTTTAAAGAAGCGTTTGCACTTTACATAAGTGGAAGTAGACGAAATTTAGCAAAATTAAAACCTAGAATACTAGAAATTATAAATGAAATGAATACTAAAAGAATTGATTTCACTATGCCTTCTAATCACTATAAAATTACGCTTAATTGATTAATTGGATTTATCTCCGCTCCCCCCTTCCCACCCCAGCAGAATGCTGGGGGGGGGGGGGGGCAAGCTTGTAGCGCGCTCGCGCGCGTACTACGCTTCGCTAGCGGGGGGGAGCAGAAAATGAAGAAATACGAATTTCGTATCTTAAAAAAAAATTTTTTTGAAATGAATTAAGAACCTTATAAGTTAAAGGGTGAAATTCTATTTTATAAGCCCCTATAGCTCAACGGTAGAGCTTGGCACTGTTAATGCCGCGATAGATGTTCGATTCATCTTGGGGGCTGTTGATTGCGCAAGTATAGCAGAAGTCTGCTATAGCTGTTCATATGGGAAGCATGCACGAATAGGCATGGCCATGGAGATATGATGAATATATTTGTGGTAATATAACTTATTTTAAAATGACTAATTTAATTAGAAGTAATTTCCAGGATCACCCTTTCCATTTAGTATCTCCATCTCCTTGACCTTTATATACAAGCGTTAGTCTGTTAAATTTAGCAACTAGTGCTGCATTATCTATGCATAACTTTAATAATGGTTATTATTTATTTTATATATCCTTAATATTAGTTGTTTCATCTATGTCATTCTGATTCAGAGATATAATCTCAGAAGCTACTTTATTAGGTGACCATACTAGTGCAGTTCAGAAGGGTTTAAACTTAGGAGTTATACTATTTATAGTATCTGAAGCATTATTTTTTTTAGCTATATTCTGAGCTTTCTTCCATAGTGCGTTAACTCCCACTGTTGAGCTAGGGGCACAATGACCACCTTTAGGAATTGAACCTATCAATCCTTTTGAATTACCTCTTCTTAATACAGTTATACTTTTATCAAGTGGGGCCACAATAACGTATGCGCACCACTCTTTAATACATGGAGGTAGAAAAGGAGCTTTATATGGATCTATTGTTACTGTATTATTGGCATTAATATTTACGGTTTTCCAAGGAGTTGAATATAATGTTTCATCTTTTACTATTAGTGATGGTGCTTTCGGTACATGTTTTTACTTTGGTACCGGATTTCACGGGTTACATGTTATAATTGGAACAATTTTTTTAGGAGTAGCCTTATGAAGAATCTTTGCTTACCATTTAACTGACAACCATCATGTAGGTTTCGAGGGTGGAATATTATACTGACATTTTGTAGATGTTGTTTGGCTTTTTTTGTACATATCGGTGTATTACTGGGGTTCTTAATTAATTTTTCCCGTAATACACCGGGGCAGAAGGCTAAAAGAATAATATTATCTATATTTAATATGGAGTGCCCTACGTCTTCAGCTTCAATTTTATTAGTATCTGGTGGTGAAGAACCTTCATCACGAGATACTAATTGGGAGTCTAATGATGAAAATGAATTGGGTGAGGATTCTTCGGTTAATAGTGATGATCCTGAGGAAGTTAAAGGTCTTAAGAATCAAGTAGCCGTAGAAAAAGAGGAATTGCGTAATATGAAGGTTGCAAAGGATAAACAAATTCGTGATCTTGTTGATTTGGAGGATGAGTATGATGATAAGGTTGAGGCTAAGGCTGAGGCTAAGGCTAAGGGTAAGGCTGAGGATGAGGATTATAATAGTGAGGATTCTTCAGAGCTTTCAGAAATGGGAAAGGATATTGAATGAGCACGAAATAACCTCGATTCCATGATTACCGCAAAAAAAGAGAAAGTAGCGGAAATCAAGGAGCTAAAGGATCTTATAAATGATCATAATAAACGTAAAAGAGATTTAGACGACGAGGGTGATAACAGTAGAAGAGGTGGTCCATCCGCTGGAACTACAGGAGGTTCTTCTGAAGGAGTAGAAGGGTCTTCTAAAAGACAATCTCCTTTAGACTATGTCATTGGAATACAAGATACTGAAATGCCGGATATTAATGATACAGAATAATCTTATTACGATACCCGTTATCCATTATCTCTAGAGTCCTAATCCCAACCCCCAGCACCCTTCGGTTTATATTTTAATTTATTAATGCCTAATTAATGCTATTATTTATTCTATAAAATTCAAAGGAACAAAAATTTTTTTTTAGCAGTAGCCTTATGAAGAATATTTGCTTACCATTTAACTGACAACCATCATGTAGGTTTCGAGGGTGGAATATTATACTGACATTTTGTAGATGTCGTTTTACTTATTTTATACGTTTCGATTTATTATTGAGGTTCTTAATAACCACATCACGTCACATACAGTTACGGCTTAGCTTTAGTGCTGCGAAGCCAGCATCAAGGGTGCTTCTAAATATTCTTTAGCAGCACTAAAGCTCGGGCTATCACCCATCTAATTAAGTTAATTATGGTAGACTGGATAGATGATACTCAATATTATTAGCTTGCTTGCTTGCTTGCTATAGCTTGCTATAGCTATACCTTATATAAATGTGTATATATAGGATCTTAGTATAATGGTATTACAAATGACTTTTAATCATTAGGAAATTGGTTCGAATCCGATAGGTCCTAGATATAATCTGTATTTAAAATATATATATGTGTGTTATGTAATCTATAGTAGCGCAGCCGAAGAGCTATAGCGAAGGTTTAGCCAGCGCTGGCTAAACCTTCGTGCCTATCCTTCGTAGCCCCCGGAGGGGCTCGCGCAAGCTCGCAAACATAGCTTGCGCACGAAGGTTTTTTTTAATAAACCTCCGGATAACTTGCGCACACATAAACCTTTGGGGGCGTAAGCTCGCAGAAGTCTTCGTAGCCCAAATATATATTTAAGCGATAATATTTTAATGGTAAAAGTGTCGGTTTCCACCCGAAAGATGTGAGTTCGAGTCTCACTTATCGTACGTATAAGAATTAGTAACTTAATTGGTAGAGGACTTCCCTGTCACGGAAGTAGGTGCCGGTTCGATGCCGGTCTAGTTCGGTTTAAGGAAAAGTTGCTATTGGTAAGGCGAGATATTTGCTATATATTGTGTATAAACACTTAGGTGTTCGATTCACCTCTTTTCCGTAAGCCTTAATAAAAAAAAAATATGCATGCTGGCTGGCTGCATAAACCTTTGGTTTATGCGTGCGCAAGCTTGCTAAACCGGGTAGCAAGCTAGGGTAGCGGCGCCCCGCGCCGCGTACCTACGCTTTCGCTAGGTAGCAAGCTAGGGTAGCAAGCTAGGGTAGCGGCGCCCCGCGCCGCGTACCTACGCTTTCGCTAGGTACGCAAGCTAGGGGGTACGCAAGCTAGGGGTAGCGGCGCCCCGCGCCGCGTACCTACGCTTTCGCTAGGTACGCAAGCTAGGGGGGGGCTTGTGCGAGCCCCGGGGCTACGAAGGATAGCTTGCACACGGAGGTTTAGCAAGCACTACTACTGTTATATCTCCGCCGCCCCTTCCCACCCCCAAAACCCCCGCAAGTCTGCGGGGGTTTGGTTTTTCCAGAATGCTGGGGGGGCAGGGGTGCGGAGGGCGGGAAAAAGAGTGTAGTTTAATGGTAAAACAGAAAGCTTCAACCTTTATGTTCTTAGTTCGAGTCTAAGTACTCTTGTAGAATTCTGAGTCTGTTTAAGATAGGAAATAAGACTCCTAATATTAGGTATTTCCAAATCAAAAATTATTTCATGAGCAGTTACTACAATTCATTTTTATTTTTAATAAATGAAATTTTGACCAATGGTTATAATCATAATGTATTAGAAATATTATCGGTATTAGCCATTCTTTCCGGAATATCTGTCATTATAAGCAAAAACCCAGTAGTCTCAGTGTTATACCTAATAGCTTTATTTGCTGCTGTTTCTTCTTATTTAATTATAATAGGTTTAAATTTTATAGGCCTATCTTACTTAATAGTATACATAGGGGCTGTATCTATTTTATTTTTATTTATTTTAATGTTAATAAACATTAGAACTAGTGAACTTCAAAGTAATACTAGTAATAGTATACCTTTAACTATAATTATTGGGATTATTCTTAGTTATTTTTTATTTGAAGTGTTACCCTATGATATTACGATGACAAGCCATTTTGATGATGATAATTTTAAAGAAAATATTTACGCAATAAATATGAGTTCAAAGGAAGATAATTATATTAATAAATCTGAAAATGGGTTATTCTTTATTACTAGTAAGATATGAGACGGGAATTTAGCAGAAAGTAATCATATTACCTCTATAGGTAATATAATGTATACAAGTTATAACATTTGACTACTAATAGCGAGCTTTATACTTTTATTAGCAATGGTAGGAGCCATTGTTATAACAATAAAACCTCAACAGGATTAAGTGAAAGCTTGCTAATAGGTTGGACGCTATGAAGACTTGGTGCGCAAGCTCAGCTCTCGGGGGCTTAGCATACAACATTTAAGAAAAAAATCCCTTTTTTTTTCTTAAATCTCTGTATAGAGAAATTAGCTCAATGGTAGAGCTACCGTTTTACACGCGGGTGGTTGGGAGTTCAAGTCTCTTATTTCTCATCGGGTAGCAAGCTAGGGTAGCGGCGCCCCGCGCCGCGTACCTACGCTTTCGCTAGGTAGCAAGCTAGGGTAGCAAGCTAGGGTAGCGGCGCCCCGCGCCGCGTACCTACGCTTTCGCTAGGTACGCAAGCTAGGGGTAGCGGCGCCCCGCGCCGCGTACCTACGCTTTCGCTAGGTACGCAAGCTAGGGGTACGCAAGCTAGGGGGGGCCGGCCCGGAGGGCTTTTTTAAATTCTTTAGCTTAACTGGTAAAGCGCATTTTTGATAAGAATGATACTCAAGTTCAAGTCTTGAAAGAATTAAAGAGAATTGTCCGAGTGGTTTAAGGAGGCTAACTTGAGATTAGTTATGGTTTATCTCCATCATGGGTTCGAATCCCATATTCTCTGCACGAAACCTTCGATTTAGCACACACCTGTAGCTAGCTTTAGCTTGCTAAACCGAAGGTTTAGCGAGCTATGTAAGCTATGCAAGCTCTATACAACGGGTTAGAGTCAGATTGGTTACGACGCTTCATTTGGGATGGAGTTTTTCTGTGTTCGAGCCACAGTAACCCGATAAAATTCCTATATAAAATGAACTTCCTCCCTTTAGTCACTAAAGGGAGGAAGTTCATTTAAATAATCGTATATAAAATGAACTTCCTCCGTCACTAAAGGGAGGAAGTTGCATTTTAATAATCGTTTAGAAATGTAATTGATATACAGTATAGTATATATATTTATATACAAGTATATAAAGAGACTATTATGGAAAGTTCGGCTATGTATTAAAGAGCAACAACTTATGTTTTTACATATAAACTCTTAGAGAAATTAGTTAATAAACGAAGTGAAGTGAAATATCTTAGTAACTTCAGGAAAAAAAATCAAACGAGATTCTATGATTAGTGTGAACTAAAATAGAGTAGCCTATATAAATAAGTAAAATGGCTTTAAAGCTGTTTGAATTTATGGGGAACCTTCCTCAAAGGCTAAATATAATACATAAGCGGCAGAGAAAAGTACCGTGAGGGAAAGATTTTTGAAATAGTAGTTTTATAAGCAGCTCAAGCTGATAATAAAAAGCGCGAGCGTACCTTTTGCATAATGGGTCACCAAGTTAACATTAGATGCGAGCGAATATATTATATATTTATAGACATCCTTCGAGCCAGATCCAAAGACCTTGGATCTGGACCGAGGGGTGCAATATAATCTAAATGTATATAATAAATATGCATAGTTAAACCGATCATTAAAATAATGAATAGTGTCTAAAGTTAGACCCGAAGCCTGGTGATCTTACTATAGTCAGGGCTATAAAGGTCCGAACGGGTTATCGTTGCAAAGATATCCGAAGAACTATGGTAAGCGAGTGAAAGACAATACTGACTAGGATAGCTGGTTTTCTGCGAAACCTATAAAAGTAGGCAGTTTAAGTAACATCTTAGTAGGTACAGAACTTAATCTCAGACAAGATGTATATTTTCATATTGATTTATGAAATACATTTTATTTGTATACATCGGGGGATCGTGAAGATTTTATCGGTGAGTATGTAGACTCGGAATGACAAAGATGGTTCTTGAATTATCGGACATAGAATGATAAGGTTGTATGTCAAAAGGGAAACAGCCCAGAACAAAGAAATAGTTAAGGTTCCAAAATTATTATTAAGTGAAATTAAGAGAGTTTTTATATAAGTCGACAGGAATATAGGCTTGGAAGCAGCCATAATTTAAAGACCTCGTAACAGAGCACTTGTTAAATCTTAAAAGCATCGAAAATTTATCGGATCTAAATAATATACCGAAACTTTGTCCATATATAACATTAATTATATTAATGTTATCTGGTGGGGTAGCAGAACGTTGAGTTAATATTAGACTTTTCTTTATTAAAGAAAACTATAGGACAACTCAAGTGATAATGGTGACATGAGTAACAAAAAAGAAGGGCTTATAATAGGCTCTCTCGCCTAAAGCTTATGGTTGAAATAAAGTAACGGCCTCTAAGTTGATAATCCGAAGATTATGACGATGAGAAAATCTTATTACTTTTAAGGACAACATTTTACTTATAAAGTGGGAAATGTGCTGGAAAATTGAGTAATCCTCCAAAGCCCTCCGGCTTAGGAGGTGGTAAACCGTACCTAGACACTGAAACAAGTAAGCTAGTAGAGAATACGAAGGCGTGAATGAGGTAACAATCATAAAGGAACTCGGCAAACTAACTACCGTAACTTAGGGATAAGGAGGGCTCATTAGTCTCGATTAATACGAGTAAAAAGGAAGAAGCATGAAATATTGTTGTACGACTGTTTAATTAAAACAAAGCACTTTGCATAAAGATGATAAATCTAAGTATTGAGTGTGATCTCTGCCCGATGCCGGCTGGTTAACGAATTTTCTAAATTGAAAAAAGTTTGGTTTTAGAGGAACCCCCGGTTAATGGCGGCCTTAGCGTGAGGGTCCTAAGGTAGCGAAACGCCTTGGCCGTTAAATGCGGTCTTGCATGAATGATGTAACGATACAACAGCTGTCTCTATGATTGACTCAGTGAAATTGGAATAACTGTGCAGATACAGTTTACCTCTAGTTAGACGAGAAGACCCTATGCAGCTTTACTGTTACTAATTATTGAATATGATTCCGGCAATTTATAGTGTATAAGGTAATCGATAAGATATAATTGAAACACCTTTATTATTCTATCATATTATTAAACCACGTTTCCCTCCCCGCTGCGCAGCTGCGCAGCGGGGTGGGGTGGAACAATTGTTAGAAGACAGTTTATGCGGGGCACAGACCCCATAAAGAGTAAATGGGTGTGTCTAAAATTAAAAATTTATGTTTGCTAATTTTTATAGTAATAGCTTGCTAAAGCGCGCTCCGCGCCTTTTAGCAATCTACCTATATTTAATCATGTATCTTCTATTCATAGAATGTAATATGTAAGCGAGCTTGCTAAGCTCTTTATATGTATTATAGTCCTTGGGTACAGTATAAAAATTATATATGTATTCTTTTGCATAGTAATTTCAATGAAATTAGGTAAGATTTTATTTATAGTGAAATTAGACGTAATAAATAAGATATTATGAAGGCTTGCTAAATAAAATAATATTTAGGGTTTGCGCTGGCTTCGCAGAAGTCGCTATAGCTCTTATTATTTAGCACTATAGCTTACTCTAATATTTTAATCCATAGCTTGCTAAACCGAAGGTTTAGCAAACTATGGTGGTAGTTATTATTAAAAAATAATAAAAATGTTTGTTACTTATAAAGCTTAATGGCTTAATCTTGCCTTACTGTTTGATTAACAACAAATCTTACAGTCGCGTAAGCGGGGCATAGGATCACAAGATACATAAAGGAAAGATCTTGGATTATTGGAAAAGCTACGCTAGGGATGTTTGTCCTTCAATATTTAAATAAATAATTGAGAATATATTGGGTTAATTTCAAAAATTACTTTTATTGTCCTTTCGCTTCTTAGTTTAGTTTTTACTGCGAAGCATAAACCTTTGGTTTCTAAACCTCGTAGTCCCGGAGGGGCTCGCGCAAGCTATGCTTGCGAGCCCCTCCGGGGGCTACGAAGGATAGGGACGAAGGTTTAGAGTTGCTAGCTTGCGCGAGCCCCTCAAAACCCCCGCAAGTATGCGGGGGTTTAAGGGGGGGCTACGAGGGTGGCGGCTACTAAATATTATTTAGCAAGCTTCTAAGAAGTAAAAACCCAGGCCTAGCGACCTGGTCCTGGGCCTACGAAATCGGGGAAAAGTAAATTTGAAGCGAAATTTATCTTAGCAATTTAAGGCGAAAGCATAGCTTGGGCTATAGCTAGACTTCGCCCCCATAAAGATAAAATCGTTCAACGACTATAAGGTGAGTAATGCTAACAATAATCCTTTATTAATACCCAACTTTCTTTTTTTTTTTTATGTACAAAAATATGTAAAATAATAAAATATATTCGATTTTTATGAATAATAAAATTAAAAATTTTTTAGATATTTTTGTAGCTTCTAAAGCTACTAAAAATAAGGCGCTAAAAATAATACCTTTTAAATTAAGATCTTATGTGGGAAAAAAAAGATACTTTCCCCCTGTATCTAGAGAATGAAAAAATAGTATTTATGTTTTTAATCAGAATAATCTAAAAAACTTGCCTGTTTTTGATATAAATATTAATTTTTTAATTAAAAGTTTTTTTAATTTATATTTTAACCCTATGTTTTTATATAATAAAAAAAGACGATACAAAGTTCGAAGTTCATCTTTGAATAAAATATATGCAAGTAAGGCTGAAATAAAACATACTAATAATAAAGCTATATTAACTGTATATGTATATAATAGAGAAAAGATATCTCTATTAAAAAAAATAAAAAAGTTAAAAAATTCTTTTTATAATAATGTTAAATTATTAGTTTATGATATTGAAAAAATCTTCTGGTTTTCCGCGAATTACGGATGCGCAAGCTATGATACTAATAATATGAATGTTGCGAAACCAAAGGTTTATGCTGCTGCTGCGAAACCCTTGGTTTCTAAAGCTAAAGCTATACTTGGTCAGCATAAATCAATTAAAGCTTTATTATATAAAGAACTAATACTTCTTAGAAAATATAAATTAAAATTAAGTCTTAATAATTATAAATTCGAAGAAAAACTTTTATATAAATTGAAAAATTTTATAATAAAATACTATAATAAGAAAGTCGAATTTAATATTGTAAATATTAAATCCGTGGTATTTCATAGTGATTTTTTCACAAAAATATTAGCATCTAAGTTAACTAATAGGAAACTTAGAATCTTAAATACGATGGATGCTATCTTAAATAAAGTGGTTTTACCTAAAGTAAATAGAATAAAGGAAAAAAGTAAACATGTAAAAACTGTAGATTTAAATCTATTAGAAAATAAATTTTTAAATCTAAATATAAGTTCTATATTAGGCGCGGCGCTAGCTCACTCTGATCACAATTTATCCGAATTATTAAATAATATATATTATAAGGCTAAAGCTCTTATTTTTAATAATAGTGCTTTAAATAAAGATTATTTAAAAATATATGAAATAATCTTTAATTCTATAAATTATAAAAATATTGCAGGTATAAGATTAGAAGCTAAAGGTAGATTAAGTAAACGTTATAGAGCAGATAGAGCTGTTTTTAAAGTTAGGTGAAAAGGAAGTTTGGAAAACATTGATTCTTCATACAAAGGGTTATCTTCTGTAAATTACAGAGGTCATCAAAAGGCTAACATTGATTACACATTATTAGCAGGTAAACGTCGGATCGGTGCTTTTGCTGTAAAAGGCTGAGTTAGTGGTAAGAGGTAGCGCCTCCTAACTTCTGGTTTATTAATGCGCAAGTATAGCTTGCGCATAGTGCTGGCGATAAACCTTTGGTTTCTAAACCTCGTAGCCCCCGGAGGGGCTCGCGCAAGCTATGCTTGCGAGCCCCTCCGGGTAGCAAGCTAGGGTAGCGGCGGCCCGCGCCGCGTACCTACGCTTTCGCTAGGTAGCAAGCTAGGGCTACGAAGGATAGGCACTAAGGTTTAGCCAGCGTTATTAATTTTAAATACATAGAAAAAAAAAAAGAAATGAAGAAATAGTCTGAACCCTTTTGTGAAAAATGGAAATAAATTAAGATGATAACAAGTTGAACAGGCTAATTTGCGCAAGAGTGTACATAATGAGTGCGCGGTTTGGCACCTCGATGTCGGCTTAACTTATCCTCATGGATGCAGAACCTATGTAGGGTACGACTGTTCGTCGATTAAAAAGTTACATGAGCTGGGTTAAATACGTCGTGAGACAGTATGGTTTCTATCTTCTAGAGGGAATTAGAATATAACAAGGGTTAACCTAGTACGAAAGGAACATGGGGTACTGTTGTATATCCTTGTGGTATAACAATTTTATTAACCTCTGGTTTACCTGTTGTTTATGTGCCCGATATTAATATATGGGATTAATATATATCCCGGGGATGTTATAGTCACTTAAGTAAATAAATAACATAAGCATGGCAGGAAAGCTAAGTTAGTCAAAGATAAGTGCTGAAAGCATATAGGCACGAAACTTGCCTTGGGATATTTCTTAAATATACGTAATATAATATTACATAAGTAGGCTTAAATTGTAAGAATCTAGAGATTTTAAGGTATTAAGTACTAATTTTATAGTAAACTATTAAACATATATATCTTACGGTTGCTAAGAAGCTTTGCTTCTTTGAAGCACCCCCTAAACCTTCGTGCGCAAGCATAGCTTGCGCACGAGGGGTAGCAAGCTCCGGGTAGCGGCGCCCCGCGCCGCGTACCTACGCTTTCGCTAGGTAGCAAGCTAGGGTAGCAAGCTAGGGTAGCGGCGCCCCGCGCCGCGTACCTACGCTTTCGCTAGGTAGCAAGCTAGGGTAGCGGCGCCCCGCGCCGCGTACCTACGCTTTCGCTAGGGGCTTTAGAAAACCCCCCCTTCGGTGGCTGGCAGGCTAAACCTTCGGTTTAGCCTGCCAGCAAGCTCAGCAGAAGTATGCATTACTAGTCTGGTTAGTATAGTAGTAATACGATTGTTTTGTAACCAATATACGCAAGTGCGATTCTTGCACTAGACTGCGACACTAGCCTATGAGGGCTTAGCTTGCGCAGCAAGCTAAAGCTTCGTCAGTGTATTATAAGGATTAGTAGTCAAGTGGTACGACATAGCTCTTTCAATGCTATCATCGCAGGTTCGAGTCCTGCCTAGTCTAAGGCAGGTTTGAGAATCTTACATAGCTATAGCTTGCTTTAGTGCTGCTGCGTGCGCAAGCTATCCGGAGGTTTATTTTTTTTTTTATTTTTTTTTTTTGAGTTCGTCTGCGGCCTGCTGCTGGGTGCAGGGGGTGAGACTACGTCTCAAACTAGGGACAAGAAGCAGCGATTCCTTTCTATCGTGAGACTCTCGCGATATGAAAGGTCGCGGGAGCGGTAACTAAGCGCCCTGAGCTAGTTTCATTAGCCGCCTTTCGGGGTAGCAAGCTAGGGTAGCGGCGCCCCGCGCCGCGTACCTACGCTTTCGCTAGGTAGCAAGCTAGGGTAGCAAGCTAGGGTAGCGGCGCCCCGCGCCGCGTACCTACGCTTTCGCTAGGTAGCAAGCTAGGGTTTAGTTTTAATTTCAAGCGGTCTCTCCGCGGTACCCTCATCTTGGAGTTTCAGCGGTACTGATTTAGAAGAGAGTAACAGGCAAAACTTGAGGCGGTGAAACATTCAGACGATTTACGTCTACGTTCATTCATTTTTGCTTAAGCTTGGTAGAACCTCAGCTTTTGTTAATGAATTTAAGTAGGAAATCTTGATCTAGGTTGTCTAAATTCCATTTTCCATTGTATAGACGGGACATTATAAAGCCGAAGAACTCACTGTGTGCTTTCCGGGTTCAACTTATCGTGCTTGATGGGTCACAACCCTGGCTTGAACTACTGGGGTCCATTTCGTCTAAATACTTAACTGTCTTACTACGATCTTTTTCCTTCCCCCCCCGCAGGCAAAAAGCGCGGGGGGGGGGGGGGGGTAGGAAGTTTATTACATCCACTCTGAT
>Ga0308173_10000128_pt1 | contig 26293 bp, 32 predicted proteins | sample PhyPR1_FD_203716 | JGI IMG/M metagenome (GOLD analysis project Ga0308173, IMG submission 203716) | Soil microbial communities from UC Gill Tract Community Farm, Albany, California, United States - DLSLS.P.R1 | ecosystem: Environmental > Terrestrial > Soil > Agricultural land | place: USA... | reverse complement strand
TAGGACTCGAGCGACGACTCGCTTGGCACGTACTCGCCCGCGGACCGGGAAACCGCGGCCCGACCAGCGGGCACGGGTAGGCGCCCCGCGGAACCTCGATGTTCAGCTCCCCACTGCCTCCCGAGCCTTCGAGCAGCAGCCGACCGCTCGGGAGCTGCAACAAGAACTCGACCATTTGCTCCCACTCGTCGAGGTCGGGCGGTGGCTCGCCGTCGAGCGTCTCGAACAGGAGCGTTGCGGAGAAGTTCCACTGCATGGGAAGGAGGAGGTCGACAAGCGCTCCGGCGACGCCGACGGTCTGACCGGTCCGGCCGGCGTCGTCCAGCGCTGCGAGAAAGTCGACCGAGCCTGCGGCCGCAGCGTCGTAGAGGTACAGCTGTCCGTAGTCGTAGACGAAGGACAGCTCTTGGGTCACTCGTCGGGACGCTCCGGCGTTCCTGGGCGCCCGTCCGGAAAAAGCTCTGCAAGGCGGCGTGCAACGGGGGCCGGGACGAGGGCACCGACGTCGCCGCCGAAGGCCGCGATCTCCTTCACGCCGCTCGAGGAGACGAAGCTCACCTGCGGGCTCGCCATCACGTAGACCGTCTCGACCTCCGGTGCGAGCGTCCGGTTGAGCTGGTTCATCTGGAACTCCCACTCGAAGTCCGAGATGACGCGGAGCCCCTTGACGATCGCCTTCGCGTCCCATCTGCGCGCGAAGTCGACCACGAGCTCACGAAAGACGTCGACCTCGACGTTGGCGAGGCCGGAGAGAGCGCCATGGAGGAACTCGACCCGTTCCTCGACGGCGAACATCGGTTCCTTGTGCTGCGGCGTCCCGACCACGCCGACGACGACGCGGTCGAAGATCCCTGCCGCACGCGTGATCACGTCGACGTGGCCGTTCGTGACCGGGTCGTACGAGCCGGGCGCGATCGCGGTGATCACTGTTGCGCCTCGAACAGCGTGACCCGGGTGTGGCCGTACTTCCGGCTCGTGCGCACGGGCAGCGGCAGCTGGGGCTCGGTGCGCGCGTCGGTCTCGACGACGAGAAGGCCGTCCGCTGCGAGCAGCGGCGGCAGATGGCGGGCGAGGCGGGGCTGGATCTCGGTGAGCATGCCGTAGGGCGGGTCGACCAGCACGAGATCGTACTTCGCCCCCGCCGTCGCGTCCTGCGCGATCGCCCAGAGGACGTCCCCGCGCACGACCCGCGCGCCCGTGAGCCGCAGGCGGTCGAGGTTCTGCTCGATCGTCCGCAGCGCGCCCGCGTCGTGCTCGACGAAGACGGCGCTCGCAGCTCCACGCGAGAGCGCCTCGATCCCGAGCGCGCCGGAGCCGGCGAAGAGATCGAGCACTTTCGCGTCGTCGACCGGCCCGACGAGGTTGAAGATGTTCTCGCGGACGCGGTCGGAGGTCGGCCGCGTGTCGAGGCCGCGCGGCGCGGCGAGCTTGTGCCCCTTGCGGCTGCCGGCGATCACGCGCATGGGAGGATCGTCGCATGGCGACCTTCTCGCTCGTGCACGGCGCGTGGGGCGGCGGCTGGCTCTGGGATCTGCTCCGGGCGGAGCTCGAGGTGCGTGGACACGTCGTCCACACGCCGGATCTACCCTGCGACGACGTGTCCGCCGGCGTCGAGGACTACTCGGCCGCGGTTCCGGCGGCGCAGGTCGTCGTCGGGTACTCGCTCGGCGGCCTCACGATCCCGTTCGTCGAGGCCGACACGCACGTCTTCCTCGCGGCGCTCGTCGCCAGCACCGGTGGAACGGACGTGTTCGTGCCCGGCTTCGGCGACGCGCGCGTCCGGGACGAGCTCGGGCGCTCGTACTACCCGGACCCCGCCGACGCAGCCCGGGAGTTGCAGATCCCGCCCGAGCATGCGCACCTCGCCGTGAAACTCCGCCGCCAGGCGCCCTATGACGCTCCGCCGGCGCCGGTCGACCGGCCGGCCTACGTCGTTTGCGCGCAGGACGCCGTGATCCGGCCGGGCTGGCAGCGCCAGCTCGCGCGGGACGTTCTCGGGGTCGACCCATACGAGCTCGACGCGGGACACTCTCCGATGCTCGAACGCCCCGGCGAGCTCGCCGCGCTGCTCGACTCTCTCGCCTAGGCCCCCACTTCGGCTTCCGAGAACACCCGCTCGACTTCGTCCTCGAACGGGCCGCGATAGGCGGCGAGCTCGTCCCTCGCGGCGCGCGCACGCTCGAGCAGGTCGCGATCGCGACGGAGGTGGGCGAAGCGAAGGTCCGAGAGACCCGACTGCCGCGTGCCGAGGAGGGCACCGCCGCCGCGCAGCTCGAGGTCCACCTCCGCGAGCTCGAAGCCGTCGCTCGTGTCGCAGAGCGCCTGCAGCCGGGCGTGGGCGGACTCCGTCAGCTCCTCTTTGGCGCGCGAGACGAGCACGCAGTACGACTGCTCGGCGCCACGACCGACACGGCCGCGGAGCTGGTGCAGCTGTGCGAGCCCGAAGCGGTCGGCCTCCTGCACGATCATCACCGTGGCGTTCGCCACGTCGACGCCGACCTCGATCACCGTCGTCGCCACGAGCACGTCGAGCTCGCGCGCCTTGAAACGGGCCATGAGGTCGCGCCGGTCGGCCGCCTTCAGCCGGCCGTGGAGACAGCCGACGCGGAAGTCGCGCAGCTCCGCACGGCGCAGTCGCTCGGCCTCCTCCTCCGCCGCCCGCGCGAGCGACGTCTCCGACGCCTCGATCAGCGGGCAGACGACGTAGGCCTGCCGCCCCTCCCTCAGCAGCCGCGTCAGCCGCGTGTATGCCTCGGACGCGCGATCTTCGGTGATCCAGCTCGTGATCACCGGCTTGCGCGACGCCGGCGGCTTGGCGATCTCCGAGACCGCGAGATCGCCGTAGACCGTGAGGGCGAGCGTGCGTGGGATCGGCGTGGCGGTCATGTGGAGCACGTGCGGCGCGCGACCCGCCACCAGCGCCGAACGCTGCTCGACGCCGAAGCGGTGCTGCTCGTCGACGACGGCGACGGCGAGGTCGCGCAGCTCGAACCCCTCCTGGATCAGCGCGTGCGTCCCAACCACCACGTCGGCGCAGAGTGCGGCTTCCCGTTGCCGCTTGCCCGACGAGCTCGTGAGAAGTGCGCAGCTGACGCCGAGCTCGAGGCAGAGGTCGGCGATCGTAAGAAAGTGCTGCTCAGCGAGGGTTTCCGTGGGAGCCATGAGCGCGCCCTGGCGTCCGCTCTCGACCGCGCGCAGGAGCGCGTAAAGAGCAACGACCGTCTTGCCGGATCCGACGTCTCCCTGCAGCAGCCGCTGCATCGGAACGGTGCGCGCGAGGTCGCCGTCGATCTCGCGGATCGCCTGCTCTGGTACGGCGTGAGCGCAAACGGGAGTGCGTTGCGATAGCGGTGGATGAGGTCGCCAGGCTCGCCGAGCGCGGGCGCGAGCGTCCGCTCCCGCTCGGCCGCGCGTCGCGCGATGCCGACCTGGAGGACGACCAGCTCCTCGAACGCGAGCCGCTGCCGCCCGGTCTCCGCCTCAACGAGGTCACGGGGACGATGCACCGCAGCGAGCGCGTCGCGCTTCAGCGCGAGTCCTTCGCGCTCGCGCAGCTCAGCCGGGAGCGGATCCGCGACGTGGAGCGCGAGCGGGAGCGCGGCATCCACGACGCGGCGCACCGTGGCCGCGGCGATCTCCTCCGCGGCCGGGTAGACCGGAGCGAAGTCGGCGGTCGCGCGTGCCTCGTCGCCGATGTCGTACGAGCGGGGCTCGAACCCGAAGCGGCCGAGCTTCCCGCGCAGCCGGACCTCGGTTCCCGGCTTCAGCCGGTCGGCGAGCCACGGCTGGTTGAACCAGGTGACGCTGATCGCGGCCGTGTCGTCGGCGACCCGAGCGACGATGCGCGTCCGCCGCCGTCCACGCATCGGGCGCTTCTCGACGTTGAGGACGCGGCCGCTGATCACGACCTCCTCGCCCTGCCGGAGCTCGGCGATCGCGACTTCGTCCGCAGCCGTCTCGTACCGGCGCGGCCGGTGCTCGAGCACGTCGCGAACGGAGGCGAGGCCGAGCTTGCCGAGCTTCCGCTGCGTCGTCGCGGCAACTCCGGGGAGCGAGTCGAGACCGAGCTCGAGGCGCTGCGGCCGCAGGGCACGCGGCGTCGGAGGCCACGTCCCGGGTTGGTCCAGGCCTGCAAAGACCGTCTGTCGACGGGTGGCTGTCATCGTCCGCGGCACCGGGCGCGCTGAGTATCCCGCGCGGACCGGACGTCAGTCTCCGTCGCGGAACCAGAAGAGCGCGAGCGTTCCCGGGCCGGCGTGCGCGCCGATGACCGCGCCGAGTGTGACAACCAGCTCGAGCTCGGCGTGGGGGCGGTGCTCGCGCACCAGGGACTCGAGCTCGGCCACCCGCTCGGGGGCGGCGGCGTGCGCAACGCTGAGCCGGTAGGCCGGTTCGTCCCGCGTCTGCGTCTCGAGCGCCGCGGCGAGCTCCGCGAAAGCCTTCCGCTCGCCTCGAACCCGCTTTACGGGCTCGACCTCGCCGTCGCGGATCGAGAGGATCGGCTTGACCTGAAGCAGCGTGCCCGCGAACGCGGCCGCCTTCCCGATGCGGCCGCCGCGCTGCAGGAACTCGAGCGTGTCGACGGTGAACAGGAGCCCTCGCTCGTGGCGATACCGCTCGACGAACTCGTCGATCTCCTCGTCGGTCGTGCCGCGCTCCAGCCGGCGCTGGATGGCGAGCGCGAGCATCGCGACCGAGGCCGACGCCGTCTCGGTATCGATCGCGCGCACGCGTCCGTCCCCGAGATCGGTGGCGGCCGTCTCCGCGCTCGCGAACGTGCCTGAGACTCGCGCGGAGACGTGGAGCGAGAAGATCCGCTCGTACGCTCCGAGCTCCCGGTAGCAGGCGAGGAAGTCGCCCGGTGTGGGCTGCGACGTGGTGGGAAACACGCTCGACCCGCGCAGCCGCTCGTAGAACTCCAGCGCGGTGATGTCGACGCCGTCGCGCAGGCTCTCGTCGCCGAAGCGGACATAGAGCGGTACGACGCGCCAGTTCGGGAAGCGGTCGGCCGCGTCGGGCAGGTCGGCGGTCGAGTCGAGGACGATCGCCGTGTTCTCGGCGGTGAGGTTCAACCGGCGACCGTGGCGGCTTGGAGGATTGCCGCGACGATCTCGTCGAGCTCCTGGTCCTTCATCAGGCACGCGACCGCTCCCGCCTCCACGAGCGCCTCGCGCTCGGCGGCGTCCGCGGAAGCGGTCAGAGCGACGACCGAGACACCGGGCACTTCCTCCATGACCCGAGCCGTGGCCTGGATGCCGTCGAGCGCCGGCATTCGATAGTCCATCAACATGACGTCCGGCCGGTGCTCCTTCGCCGCGGCGACGGCAGCGACCCCGTCCCCGACCGAGGCGACGATCTCGACGTCGGTCCTCATCCCGAGCAACAGCTCGAGTGCGTCGCGAAAAACCTCGTTGTCCTCGACGAGCACGATCCGGACTGGCGGCATCCGCTCAACCCTATTCCGCGCCGAGCAGAAGCGGGTAGTGCAGCTGCCCGCCTTCGTGCACCTCGATCTCGAGCTCGGGATGCGACGCTCTGAGCCGTTCGACGAGGCCGTCGAGTGGCGGCGGCTCGGCGCCGGTGAGGAGGGTCAGGAGCGACCGCGGCTCCGCGACGAGGCGCGCGACGAGCTCGAACGCGACCTCGGCGAAGTCGTCTCCGCCCGCGACCGGCTCGCCGTCGGCGAGACCGAGCCACTCGCCACGCCGGATCGCCACGCCGTCGAGCTCGACATCGCGGGAGGCTCGCGTGATCTCGCCCGTCGTGACGGCTGCCGCGACGGCGGCCATCTCCCCGGCGTTCTCGTCAGCACCGCGCGTGCCGTCGTAGGCGACGAGCGCGGCGAGCCCGGCCGGGATGGACTCGGTCGGCACGAGCTTGGCCGGCCGTTCTGCCTGCTCCACGGCGTGCTCCGCGGCGAGCCTCACGTTCGAGTTGTTCGGCAGGATGATCGCCTCGTCTGCCTCGAGCTGCTCGACCGCGGTCACGAGCTCGGCGGTCGACGGGTTCGCCGTCTGACCGCCGGCGACGACGCGGATCGCTCCGACCGGCTCGGCGAGCGTCTCGAAGAGACGCCGGTTCCCCTCCCCCGCCACCACCGCGACGATCCCGCTCTTCGCGTGCGTGGACGGGACGAGCGAGAGACGCCGCTCGCGCTGCTCCTGCTGCTCGTGCATGTTGGCGATCTCGACTCCCTCGATCGTGCCCGCGGCGGTGCCGAGCGAGAGCACGGAGCCGGGGTCGTCCGTGTGGACGTGCACCTTGAGCGCGGTCTCGTCGCCGACCACCACGAGCGAATCGCCCAGCCGCTCGAGCTGCGCCTCGAGCCCGTCGCGGTCGAGCGCCTCCCCCTCGACCACGAAGACGGTGCAGTAGCGATAGCGGGAGGGCTCGAGATGGACGGCCTCGATCCCGGTCGGCGCCTCCGCGGGGGGCGCGGCCGGCAACGCCTCGCCGGTAACCGCTCCGGCCAGTCCGCGGAGGAGCTCGACGAGCCCCGCGCCGCCCGCGTCGACCACTCCCGCGTCGCGCAGGACCTCGAGCTGCTCGGGCGTCCGGGCCACGGCCTCCTCCCCGTGTCGCACGAGCTCGACGAGCAGTTCCCCGAGCGGCTCGGAATCGGTCTCGTGCCGCTCCGCCTCTTCCGCAAGCTCGCGGATGACCGAGAGCATCGTCCCCTCGACCGGCCGCCGCACGGCGCGGTAGGCAGCGTCGGACGCGCCGCGCAACGCCTGGGCCGTCAGCGCCGGGCCGACGCCGTTCGTCGACTGGGCGAGGACGTCGGCGACGCCACGCACGATCTGGGAGAGGATCACCCCGGAGTTGCCGCGCGCTCCCATCAGCGCGGCCCGCGCGACCGCGTGCGCGAGGGCCGGCCGATCGCCCGGTTCCGCCGCGTCGACCGCATCGGCGACCGCCCGAACGGTGAGCGTGAGGTTCGTGCCGGTGTCGCCGTCGGGGACGGGATAGACGTTGAGGTCGTCGATGCGGTCGCGGCTCGTCTCGAGCGAGGCCAGAGCCGCGCCGACGAGCCCACGGACGAGCTCGAGATCGCTCTCCGCGCTCATGTTCCTCCGGTGCGCACGTCGTCGACGTGCACCTCGACCGCGCGCACCCTGAGCCCGGTCAGGCGTTCCACCTCGTATGCGACCCGGTTGCTGACGCTCGAAGCGACCTCGGCGAGGTTGAGGCCGTATTCGACGACGACGTGGAGGTCGACGGTCACTTCGCCGTCGTCCCGCCCGATCTCGATGCCGCGCGGGCGACCGCGGGCGCGCGCCAGCTGGCCGCGCAGCGAGCCCTTCATCCCGACGACGCCGTAGCACTCGAGCGCCGTCTCCGCGACGATTTGCGCGATCGCCTCGCTCGAGATCGTGATCCGCCCGAGGCGCGAGGAAACCGCGTGCCCTGCCTCCATCGTGTGCTTGGACCGGCGACCCCGCCGCCCGGTTGCGAAAGAATCCCGGGGATGGGCGACGACAACATCTGGACCGACGACTGGGACGCCGGCGAGGACTGGTCGGGCGGCGGCGCAAAGGCGAAGCGGCTGCCGCGCGCCGAAGTGCTCGGTGCCACGGTCTACGAGCTCGGGCCGGGCAACTTCGTCGTGTACCACTTCCACCACGCGGCCGAGGAGATGCTCGTCGTCCTCGACGGCGAGATGACGATGAAGACCGAGGACGGCGAGCGGCTCGTGCAACGCGGAGAGGTCGTGATGTTCCCCGTCGGTCCCGCCGGGGCGCACGGCTTCCGCAACGACGGCGACGGGAAGTGCCGCTACGTCATGACGTCCACGCATCCGTCGCCCGAGGTGGCGGAGTATCCCGAGCTCGGCCAGATCACCGTGCAGGCCTCGACCCCGTCGCAGACCGGTGAGCGGCTCTGGCTGGTCTACGACGTCCCGAAGGACGGCTAGCAGCTAGAGAGCCTTCTGGACCTTGCCGGCCTTGAGGCAGCGCGTACAGACGTAGGCGCGGGTCGCCTTGCCCTTGAGCAGGACGCGGACGCGCTGGAGATTCGGCTCGAACCGCCGCTTCGTCGCCACCATCGAGTGGCTCCGGTGGTTGCCGAAACCGGGCTTCTTTCCACAGACTGCGCAGACCTTCGACATCGGCCGCCCAGAATAGCCGAGGACCGAGAGCTAGCCGGACGTCGCCTGTTTCCGAACCTGGGCGAAGAGGTCGGCCATCTCGAGGGCGGCACGCGCGGCGTCGGCGCCCTTGTCGACCCGTGCCTCGGCCTGCTCGGTGGTGTCCACGGTGAGAACCCCGAACGCCACCGGGACGCCGGTCTCGAGCCCGGCGAGCTGGAGGCCCGAAGCCGCCTCGCCCGCGACGAACTCGAAGTGGGCCGTCTCCCCGCGCACAACGCAGCCGAGGGCGACCACGCACGAGTACCGCCGCGTCTTGGCCAGCGCCATCGCGCCGATCGGGAGCTCGAACGCACCCGGCACCGGCATTACTGTGATCCGCTCATCGGCCACGCCTGCCGCAGTCAGCGCCTCGAGCGCCGACTCGAGCAGCCGGTTCGAGATCTCGCCGTTAAAGCGGGAGACGACCACGCCCACCGTCCGGTCCGCGCCCGACGGTGAGCCCTCGAGGACGGCGAGCCCGTCCGGAATGTCGAGCTCGCCCGGCAAGTGCCCTGCCGGCGCGACTTCCGGCTCTTTCTCGACTTCTTCCTCCTCGGCCGGCTCGGGCTCGGCCACCGAGGCCTCGGCAGCCGCAGCCTGCTCGGCCTCCGGCTCCGTCCTGGGCTCCTCTGCGGGCTGCTGCGGCCACCGGGGCGGCTCGGCGACCGTTGCCTCCGGCTCCTCCACGTCTTCCTGCTCGGCAGCCGGAGCCTCCCCCGGCCAGAACCCTCCTGAACTCATTCGCCCTCCGACTCGAACTTGAGATCCTGGTGGTGCAGCTTGTGCCCGAGCTTATCCCGCTTGGCGGCCAGATAGCGAACGTTCTCGGGATGGGGCGGCATCTCGATCGGCACCTGCTCCGTCACATTCAGGCCGTACGCCTCGACGCCGGAGACCTTCTTCGGATTGTTGGTTAGGAGCCGCATCGTCGTGATCCCGAGGTCGGCGAGGATCTGGTTGCCGATCCCCCACTCCCGCTCGTCCGCGGCAAAGCCGAGCGCGAGGTTCGCCTCGACGGTGTCGAGCCCCTGCTCCTGCAGCTCGTACGCCCTCAGCTTGTTGAGCAGGCCGATGCCCCGCCCCTCCTGCGCCATGTAGAGGAGCACCCCGCTCCCCTCGGCGGCGATCGCGGCAAGCGCGGCCTCGAGCTGCTCGCCGCAGTCGCAGCGGAGCGAGTGGAAGACGTCGCCCGTGAGGCACTCGGAGTGGACGCGGACGAGCACGTCGTCGCCGAGCTCTCCCAGCACGAGGGCGAGGTGGTTGCGGCCGGTGAGCGTCTCGCGAAAGGCGATCGCGTCGAAGGCGCCGTACTCCGTCGGCAGGCTCACGGTCACGACCCGCTCGACGAGCTTCTCCGTCCGCCGCCGGTACTCGATCAGGTCGGCGACGGTGACCATCCGGAGCCCGTGCCGCTCGCAGTACGGGACGAGATCGGGCACGCGGGCCATCGTCCCGTCCTCGTTCATGATCTCGCAGATGACGCCGGCCGGGACGAGCCCGGCGAGCCGCGCGAGGTCGACCGCCGCCTCGGTCTGGCCGGCACGGACGAGCACGCCGCCGTCCCGCGCGCGCAGCGGAAAGACGTGGCCGGGCTGGACGAGATCGTGCGGCGTCGAGGCGGGATCGATCGCGACGTGGATCGTGTGCGCGCGGTCCGCCGCCGAGATCCCGGTCGTCACGCCTTCGCGGGCTTCGACCGAGACCGTGAACGCGGTGCCGAGCTGGGCCTCGTTCCGCTGGGTCATCTGCGGCAGGCCGAGCTGCTCGCAGCGCTCGGCCGTCAGGCACAGGCAGACCAGGCCGCGCGCGTGCGTCGCCATGAAGTTGACGGCGTCCGCGGTCGCGAACTGGGCGGCGATGACGAGGTCGCCCTCGTTCTCGCGCTCGGGATCGTCGACGACGACGACCATCTTCCCGTTCCTGATGTCCTCGACGGCCTCCTCGATCGTCGCGAACGGTGTGACGGCCGAGCTCATGACAGCCTCGCCGACAGGAGGCGCTCGACGACCTTCCCGAGCACGTCTGCCTCGAGGTTGACCTCGTCGCCCGGCTCGAGCCGGCCGAGGGTCGTCACGGCGAGCGTGTGTGGGATCAGCGCGACCTCGAGGCCGTCGTCGTCGAAGGCGGCGACCGTGAGGGACACGCCGTCGAGCGCGATCGAGCCCTTCTCGATGCAGTAGCGGACGACCGCCTCCGGCGCGTCCACCCACACGCGGCGGCCGTCTCCTTCCGGCGTGACCGAGCGAACGCGGCCGACTGCGTCCACGTGGCCCTGCACGACATGACCGCCGAGCGGGTCGCCGACTCGCAGCGACGGCTCGACGTTCACCGCGTCGCCGGGCTCGAGACTGCCGAGCGCCGTCCGCGACAGTGTTTCCGGGACGGCATCGAACGCGAGCCGGCCGTCCTCGCTTGCGACGACGGTGAGGCAGATGCCGGCCACGGCGACGGAGTCGCCGACGGCCGCCGACGCAGCGGTCTGGGGTGCGGCGACGACGAGCCGAGAGCCGTCGAACGCGTCCACCGTGCCGAGCTCGCGGACGATGCCTGTGAACATGCGACCAAGGTTACGGCTCGCGCAGGTACGCCTCCACCAAGAGGTCTTTTCCTACGGGCTCGACGTGACAGTGCAGAAGCTCGACCGGCGCCGCCAGATCGCCGAGAAAAGGCGGCCCCGTGCCCGCGAGGACGGGCGCGACGAACAGGAGCAGCTTGTCGACGAGGCCGGCCTCGAGGAACGAAGTCGCGAGAGTCGGGCCGCCTTCGAGCAGGAGCGACTGGACGCCCTCCGCGGCGAGTGCCCGCAGCTCCTCCTCGAGCGGGCCGCTGCGCTGCTCGAGCTCCGATCCCTCCGGCAGCGGCCCTCGGCCGAAGGCGAGCCGCCGCGGCTGCCTCGCGGCACCGACGTCGCGGGCGTCGAGCCGCGGCGCGTCGGCGCGCACCGTCCCCATCCCGACGGCGACCGCGTCCGAAGCGGCTCGCAGCTCGTGTACCCGGCGCCGCGACTCCTCGCCCGAGACCCAGCGGCGACCGGGAACGGTGACGCGCTCGTCGAGCGTGATCGCAGCCTTGTAGGTGACGAACGGCCGGTTGAGGGACTTCCAGACGCGCCAGGCCTCGTTCTGCCGGCGGGCGGCGAAGTCGTCGAGGAGCTCGACGTCGATCCCTGAGGCGCGAAGGCGCTCGAGCCCACGGCCGTCCACGGCCGGGTTCGGGTCGTGCGCCCCGACGACCACCCGCGCCACTCCTGCCGCGACGACGGCGTCGGCGCAGGGAGGCGTGCGCCCGTGATGCGAGCACGGCTCGAGCGTCACGTAGAGGACGGCACCGCGCGCCGCGTCCCCAGCCTGCTCGAGCGCGACGACCTCGGCGTGGCGGACGCCCTCGTACTCGTACCACCCCTCCCCGACGACCTCGCCGTCCCGCACGACGACCGCGCCGACGAGTGGGTGGTCTCCGGTCTTGCCGCGGCCACGCTCGGCGAGCTCGAGCGCCCGCTGGAAGTGGTTCACGCGAGGTCCCGGACGAGGCCGCGATAGGCGGCCGCCGGATCCTCGCGGCCGAAGACCGCCGAGCCGGCGACGAGCAGCGCTGCGCCGGCGCCGTGGGCGGCGCCGATCGTCTCGGCGTCGATCCCGCCGTCGACCTGGACGTACACGTGCTCGGGCAGCGCCGCGCGCAGGCGTCCGATCCGCTCGACCGCCTCCGGCATGAACTTCTGGCCGCTGTAGCCGGGATGGATGCTCATGCAGAGCACGAGATCGGCGTCCGCCGCGACTGCGGCCACGTCTTCGGGCTCGCTCTCGGGGTTGAAGGCGACGCCGGCCTGGAGGCCGTGCTCGCGCGCGGCGGCGATTGTGGCGGGGACGTCGTCCACGACCTCGTAGTGGAAGGTGGCGCTGTCGCCGCCCGCGCGCGCGATCTGCGGGAAGTGGCGCAGCGGGTTGTCGACCATCAGGTGGCAGTCGAGCACCCCGCCGGAGTCGTGCACGAGCGGCGCGATCGACTCGAGCACGACGGGGCCGATCGTCACGGGCTCGACGAAGTGGCCGTCGCCCACGTCGAAGTGGAAGATGCGGCACCCGGCGCGCAGGACCACGTCGATCTGCTCTCCCAGGCGCGCGAAGTCCGCCGCGTAGAGCGACGGCTCGACTTCCGCGTCCCGCACCCACTCGCGCCAGCTCATTCCGGCGATCGTACGAGACGAGCGATGAAGAACCCGCTCGTGCCGTGGACGTGCGGGAGCGTGAGCAGGAACTCCGGCCGCGACGGATGCGCGAAGGCCGGCCACTCCCCACCGAGCGGCAGGACGGCCAGGCCGCTCGCGTCGACGACCGCCTCGCACTCGTCCGGGTTCAAGGTGCAGACCGAGTAGAGGATCGTGCCGCCGGGGCGGACTCGCTCGGCGGCGGAGCGAAGGAGCGCGAGCTGCAGGTCTGGGAGCGCGCTCGCGCGCCAGCGAAGATCGGGCCGCTGCGCGAGGACGCCGAGGCCAGAGCACGGCGCGTCGACCAGGGCTCGGTCGAAGCCGTCGAGCTCCGGCGGCAGCGCCGTCCCGTCCGCCTCGACGACGTGAACCTCGGACCGGCCCATCGTTGCGAGGTTCTCACGCAGCTCGCGCGCGCGGGCCGGGTCGATCTCGACCGCTGCGACCTCGCCGCGCAGCTGTCCGGTCTTGCCGCCCGGGGCTGCGCAGAGATCGAGCACGCGCTCGCCGTCGCGCGCACCGACGCAGAGGCCCGCGAGCTGGGAGCCGCGGCTCTGCGGCCAGATCCTCCCGCTTGCCACCAGCCCCTCGACCACGCGCTCGACGCGGTACGCGCCGGGGACGTCGGTCTCCTCCGCCCCGAGCGGAGGTGCGCCGCGCACGAGCCGGACGACCGTCTCGAGCGGCTCGTTCATCGCGCGCAGCAGGGCGAGCGCTCCGTTCTCCCCGAGCACCTGGACGAAGACCTCGTGGATCCAGTCCGGATAGGACTCCTTCAGCGGGCCGTCCGGCAGCGACTCGAGGAGCGGTCCGATCCCGTCGGAGAGCCGCCGCATCACCGCGTTCGTGAACGGGACGGCCCGCTCGAGCCGAGCGCGGCGGACGAGCTCCACCGACTCGTTGACAGCCGCGTGCGACGCGGTGTCGGTGTAGCCGAGCTGGTACGCGCCGAGCCGGAGCGCCGCGCGCACCGGCGGGTCGAGCTTCCGCACTGGTCTCCGGCCGAGCGTCTCGATCGCGTGGTCGAGCGTCCGCACACGCTGCACGGAGCCGTACGCGAGCCGCTGCGCGAACGCGCGCTCGCGCTCGTCGAGCCCCTCGGCGGCGCTGCGGAACGTGCGGTCGGCGTAGGCGTCCTGCTCGAACACGCGCAGCAGCACCTCGTACGCCGCCTTGCGCGCAGGGCTGATCACGAGCGGCAGACGAAGATCGCCCAGCCCATCACGGCCCGCTCCCAGCGCAGGTAGCGGTCGCGCTCGGCGGCGCCGCGGGCTCGAAACTCCTCCGCCTGCGGATGGTCCGGATTCGCCGCGAGCCAGCGGTCGAGCGTCTGCCAGTGGAGCGACTCGTAGCGGTCCCAGTCGTCCTCGGAGGAAGCGATGAGCGAGAGGGCACGCACGCCGGCCGACTCCGCGCGCTCGATGGTTTCTGCCAGCGGCAGCCACTCGTCCTCGGCCGTGCGAAACGACGAGCCGTCCAGCTCGGGCTCGGGCGGCAGCGGCCAGGTGCGCCAGTACGGCTCACCGACTGCGAGAAGCGGCGCCGCCGGGCGGAGGCGCTCGAGCGTCGGGACGAGCCCGCCGTACACGAACGTCGCCCCGAGGCAGAGCGCGGCGTCGTAGCGGCCGAGCGCGAACGTCGCAGCGTCGGCCTCGACGAGCTCGATCCGATCCTCGAGGCCCGCCTGCTCGACGAGCTCCTGCGCGTCGGCGAGGAACTCGGGCGCGCGCTCGACGCAGGTGAGCCGGCAACCGAACTCCCGCGCGAGCACGATCGCCGGCCCTCCGCGGCCCGAGGCCACGTCGAGCACGTGCGAGCTCGGCCCCAGGCCGAGCCGCTCGCCGAGCAGGCGGATCTTCTTCTCGCTCGTCGGGTTCTGGATCTCGTGCTCCGACTCGACAACGGCGTGCCACCAGGTCATCTGCGACCTCGTAGGTACGCGTCGTACGCCATGCGCCGGCCCCCGGCGGGCTGCACCTCGATCGGCTCGAACGAGCCGCCCTCGCCCACCTGCGCCCGCCAGACGATCAGGTCACCGAGGCGCGCGCCGATGTGCGGCGACAACGCCCGGACGCGGTTCACGAGCTCTTGCGCCGGGGCGTCGGGGTCGAGCTCTCGGTCCGCCGGACGGATCTTCTCGGCGTAGGTCACGCCCTCCTCGGGCTGCGGCTCGAAGTGCGGCTCGTCCTGCGCGAGTACGGCACGGAGAAGCTCCGCCGCGAGCTCGGCCGCGCGCGCGTAGACGGCTCCGGCGTCGTCCTCCGGCCCGATCGCAAAGGCGCGCTGCGCGCCGACGGGCCCGGCGTCGAGCGCCTCGACCGTGCGGTGAATCGTGACGCCGGTCTCGTCGTCCCCGGCCAGGAGCGCGCGCTCGACCGGGGCGGCGCCGCGCCAGCGCGGCAGCAGCGAGGGATGGACGTTGAGCCACAGCGCACGCTCGAGCAGCTCGTTCGGGATCAGGAGGCCGTACGCGCAGACGACGACCGTGTCGGCGCCGAGCTCGACGGTCTCGTCGAGCCGCGCAGGCTGGGCTACCGAGATGCCGAGCCGGTCGGCGGCATCCTTCGCCGGCGGAGCCGCCGTCTTGCGCCCGCGCCCGCGCGGCTTGTCCGGCCGCGTCAGCAGGCTGACGACGTCGTGCTCCGCGGCGAGCCGCTCGAGCACGTCGGCTCCGAAGTCCCCGGTCGCGGCGACCGCGATCCGCCGGGCCGCCACGTATCGCCTAGCCGATGACGATGCGCGGGCGCAGGCTCGCGAGCGCCTCGCGCCGCGCCTCGGGCGTCGTGCGGTCGAGGATCAGGACGCCGTCGAGGTGGTCGGTCTCGTGCTGAGCGACCCGCGAGTACGGCTCCTCGAGCTCGTACCGTACCGCGGCGCCGTGCTCGTCCTGGCCCGCGATCACGATCTTCGCCGACCGCTCGACCGGCAGGAGCACGCCCTGGATCGAAAGGCAGCCCTCGTCCTCGACCACGGTCACCTCGCCGCGGTCGACGATCTCCGGATTCGCGAGCGCGACGGTCTCGCCCTCGGCGACCTGGAAGACGAACAGCCGCTGCAAGACCCCGACCTGGGTCGCGGCGAGCCCGATCCCGTTCGCGTCGACCATGAGCAGCTTCATCCGCTCGACGAGGCGGCGCAGGTCGTCGTCGAACTCCTCGACCGGATGGGCGGCCATCTTCAGCGCCGCGTCCGGGTACTGGCGGATCTGCGCGAGCGCCATTCGCCGTCGAGCCTGCTGCTCGGCGTCGAGCTCCTCTTCCTTGACTTGTCCCTCGATCTCCGACATCCGGCGGGACTGTACCCTCGCAGACGTGGATCCCAGGACGCTGCGGGAGATCATGAGCCAGGGCGCGACGAGGCCGGAGACGCCGCAGGAACGCCGGGAGCGCGAACAGCTCGAGGCCGATCTCGAGTCGAGCCCGGTGCGCGGGAAGCCGCTCCGGCAGCGCCTGCGGAACTTCCGGCCCGACCCCGAGTCGGGAGTGCGGGCGCTCGGTGGGCCGACGGCCTGGATGCGCAGGCTGCGGGCGATCGAGGACGCCGTCGAGCAGCACGAGCGCCGGCTCGGGGAGGCCCGGAGAACGCTCGCCGAGGATCTCGAGGATCCCGCCGAGTTCGCCGCAGCCTGGCGCGAGCTCGCGGACAGCTGGAGCTTCGCCGGCGTGAACGACCTGATCGAGCGGCACAACCGGAACTTCCCCGCCGAGGCACGGCTGGCGATGGATCCGCGCACGCGTGACTTCGTCCGCATCAACGGCCGGTCGTACCTGCGCGAGCCGCTCGACGCGCGCTGGATCCTCGACCGCTTCCCGCCGGACCGCGCCGCCGCCGAGGATTAGTGCCGGTTTCCCTCGTGCTGCGAGGCGCCCTCGACCTCGTGGATCCACGGCTCGCGGCGCTGGATCCAGATCTCTGCCTGCGGGCGTAGCTCGAACGGCGCGTCATCGAGTGAGCCGAGCTGGATCTCGACCCCCTCCGGGTCGACGAGGAACAGCCGTGAGCCGCAACGCGGACAGAAGCTGTCGTTGTCGTAGGTCGCGTACTCGCCGGTCGACTCGAAAGCCTCCGGCGGCCACTGCCCATAGATGGTGTACGCGCCGCCCGACCGCTTCCGGCAGTCGGCGCAGTGACAGCGTCCGACGTGGAACGGCTCGCCACGGACGGTGTAGCGGACGGCGCCGCAGACGCAGCCGCCCGTGCGCACCTTCTCCTCCATCGCCGGGGAAGCTAGACGCTCTGGGGATCGACGTCCACGACGGCCGTGAGGCCGGCGCGGCGCATCGCGGGTGCCGCGGCGGCGAGCAGCGCCGCCGCACGGGAGGCGAGGGCGCGCGGCCGGTCGGTCTTGCCGACGAGCTGCGCTCGATGGCGGCCGCGCAGCCGCAGCAGCGGCGCAGGGCCGAGCAGCTCGAAGTCGGGCAGCCCGGCCTTCAGCTCCTCGAGGGCGCGGGTCGCGTCGGCAGCTTCCGGCCCGGAGACCAGGACGCGGACGAGGTGGCGGAACGGCGGATAGCCGAGCGCACGGCGGCGCTCGAGCTCGCCGGCGAGGAAGCCCGCGACATCGTGGCGCGCGGCATGCTCGACCGCGCGCGACTCCGGCTGGAACGTCTGGATGAGCACGCGTCCCGGCGCCTCGCGGCCGCTGCGGCCGGCCAGCTGGGTGAGGAGCTGGAAGGTTCGCTCCTCGGCGCGAAAGTCGGGCAGGCCCAGCCCCGTGTCCGCATCGACGACCGCAGCGAGCTCGACACCGGCGAAGTGGTGCCCCTTCGCGACCATCTGCGTGCCCACGAGAACCGCGCGGTCGGCGAGTGCGAACCGCTCGAGCGCGGCGCGGAGCTCCTCCGGCTTTGCGACAGCGTCGGCGTCGAGCCGGATCCGTTCCAGCTCCGGGAGGTGGCGCTCGAGCTCGCGCTCGAGCCGTTGCGTCCCGGCTCCGATCCGCACAAGCTCTGGGGATCCGCACTCGGGACACGTCTCCCCGGCGGGCTCGCGCGCGTCGCAATGGTGGCAGCGAAGGCTGCCGTCTCCATGCAATGTGAATGCGACGTCGCAGTTCGAGCAGCGGCGCGTCACACCGCAGGCGCGGCAATGGAGCGCAGGCGCGACGCCGCGCCGGTTGAGGAGGAGGATCGCCTTCCCGCCGTCTTCCGCGAGCCGGCCGAGCTCGGCGAGGAGCGGCGCCGAGAGCGGATAGCCCGTCTCCTGGCGCAGATCGACGACGCGAACGGTGGGGAGCGGCGCGGCGATCCGGCCGCCGAGCTCGAGCCGCTCGAGCGCGAGCCAGGACTCGGGCCGCGGCGTCGCCGAGCCGAAGATCGCGACCGCTCCCTCGAGGGCGGCCCGCTTGGCGGCGACCGTGCGGGCGTCGTAGCGCGGGTCCGACTCCTGCTTGTACGAGGCGTCGTGCTCCTCGTCGACGCAGATCACGCCCAGCGACGGGAGCGGCGCGAACACGGCCGAGCGGGCGCCGACGACGACCGACGCCTCGCCGGTGACGATCCGCTCCCGTTCGTCCCGACGCCCGGCCTCGGAGAGGCCGGAGTGGAGCAGCGCGACCCGGTCCCCGAAGCGGGCTCGGAAGCGGCCGAGCGTCTGCGGCGTCAGCGCGATCTCCGGCACGAGCACGATCGCGCCGCGGCCCGCCGCGAGGGCGGCCTCGCAGGCGCGGATATAGACCTCGGTCTTGCCGCTGCCGGTTGCGCCGGCGAGCAGGACGTTCCCACCGCCGCTCGCCAGCAGGCTCTCGATGCGCTCGAGCGCGCGCTGCTGCGACTCGGACAGCTGCGCCGGCGGAGGCTCGGCGGCCAGGCCCGCCGTCGCCGGCACCTCCCGCCGCTCGCCGCGCCGCTTCGGCTGCTGCGGCGCGATCAGCGCGAGCGCGCGGGCCGGCGTCGAGCCGTAGTAGTCCGCGAGCCAGAGGGCGAGATCGACGAGCGCCGGCGGTAGTGTCTCGAGCACCCGCTCTGCAGCGACGGGCTCGACGTCGGGCGGCGCTTCCGCGTCGGCGTCGACGACGACACCACGGCGACGCGCGTTGCCGAAGGGAATCGCGACGACGGCGCCCTTACCGACCTCGTCCCCGATCTCGTAGGTGAACGGCCGCGCGAGCGAGCGAGCGCTGACGATCGGGTAGACGGAGGCGAGGCGAGACACGGGGAGCGAGCGTAGCCGGGCCGCTGGTCGGTGCTCAGTTCCCCGACTGGAGCTCCCACCCGGCGCTGATCGCGTCCTCGCCTCATCGCCCATTCGGGATGATGCCCCGGCGGGTCAAAACGTGGGACGATGGCGGAGCGCAAGCCATGCAAGGAGGAGAGGAATGAGCGACACCGAGATCGCGCACGGCCCGATCGACTACCTGATCGTCGAATGGCCGGCCGGCACGCAGCCCAACGGCGAGGGGCTCAAGGAGCTCGCCAACCTGTCCGACCGCGGGCTCATCCGCGTGCTCGACCTCATGTTCATCACGAAGGGAGAGGACGGCGCAGTGGCCGGGCTCGCACTCGCTGACATCGACTCCGACGGCGACCTCGACCTGATCGAGTTCGAGGGGGCGTCATCCGGACTGCTCGGCCCGGACGACTACGACGACGCAGGCGGCGCGCTCGAGCCGGGCGCCTCGGCCGCGGTCCTGCTCTACGAGAACCGCTGGGCCCGGCCGTTCGCCGAGGCCGTCAGCGCGAGCGGCGCGCAGCTCGTCGCAAGGGGCGGCATCCCCGCACCCGACCTGCACGAAGCGTCCGAGTCACTCGAATCCGCGAACGCGTAGAAGGGAGTCACAGATGCCATTGCTCCGAGGAGTCGCCCGCGTAGCCGTGATCTCGGGAACCGCGACCGCGGTCTCGAACCGCACGTCGCGTCGACAGGCGAACCGCTGGGCCCAGGAGGAACAGGCCCAGTCCGGCGGCGCTCAAGAGGCCGCCCCGGCGGCGGCGCCGGCAGCCGACCCGCTCGACCAGCTCAAGCAGCTCGGCGAGCTGAAGACCGCAGGCGTCCTCACGGACGCCGAGTTCGAGGCGCAGAAGGCCAAGATCCTCCAGGGCGTGAACTAGACCCGAGAAGAATGAGCCGTTCCGGTCGCGCGCAAGATCGCGGCCGGAACGGCGCTAGACGCCCGCGGCGCTAGACGCCGGCGGCGCTGACGACGAAGTCCGTCGCGAAGCCGAGCAGGATCCCTGCGAGGAGGAGCCAGGTGACGAGCACCGGGTGGCCGTACTTGCGGTTGACGGCGAAGAGCTCCTGAACGACGTAGAGGATCGAGCCGGCGGCGACGGCGAAGAAGAGGACCGAGATCGCGTCGCTCGTCCACGCCTGCCCCAGGACCGTTCCGAGGAAGGTCGGCAGGCCGCCGATGACGCCGAGCAGCGCGAGGAGCCGCCAGCTGGGGACGATTCCCTCGCCGCTCAGGGGCCCGCAGATCCCGAATCCCTCCGTCGCGTTGTGCAGTCCGAAGCCGATGATCAGCGTCACGGCGAGGCTGATCTCGTTCGACGCCGCCGACTGGCCGATGGCCAGGCCCTCGCCGAAGTTGTGGACGCCGATGCCGATTGCGATCAGGAACGCGAGCCGGATGGCCGGGTTCGTCAGATCGAGCTGCCGCCGCGCGGCGAACTCGTCGAGCGCGGCCGCACCCGGCCCTACGAGGGGCGAGGAACGGCGGCCCGCCCGGCGCTTCATCCACACGTCGTAGTAGACGAGGCTCATGAGACCGGCCGTGAAGCCGAGGATGCCGAGGGTGCTGAGACCGGCGAACCTGCCCCAGTCGTGCGCGTGCAGCGCGGAGTCCATCGGGTCGACTGCGTTCGAGAGCACGTCCCAGAGCAGGAAGATCAGGATCCCGGTGGCGAGCGCGGACAGCCCGGCGCGGGTGTTCGCGCTCAGGTTCTGCATCCTCCCGACTGGGAGGCCTAGGAAGATGGTGGCGCCGGCGATCGCGCCGAGCAGGAGGATCTCTGGAGTGCTCATCCTTGTAAGGGTGCCCTTACACGAAGGGTCCCGGGCAATATAGCTACGTGCCTGCCGCCGGCCATTCGGTAGACGAGTACCTCGAGACGATCTACTTTCTCGCCTTCCCGATCGGGGAATACACGCCGCATGGCGCGGGGAGCCCGCCCCTGGCCTCGCGCGTCGCCGAGATGCTCCACGTCTCGCGCGCCTCCGCCGGCGAGATGTTGAAGCGACTCGAGGCGGAGGGCCTGATCGAGCGCGGCAAGAAGAAGGAGGCGCTCCTCACCGAGAGCGGGCGCGAGCGCGCCGAGCGCGTGGTGCGCAAGCACCGGATCATCGAGCGGCTGCTGACCGACTTCATGGGCTACACGGGGTACGAGTCGCACGAGCGGGCGGACGAGCTCGGCGACACGTTCAGCGACGAGATGATCGAGCGGATCGACGACAAGCTCGGCCACCCGCAGCGCTGCCCGCACGGCTGGCCGGTCGACCCTGCGGTGGAGCAGGCGGAGAACGCCGAGCTCGCGCCGCTCGCGACACTGTCGACGGGGGCGCGCGCGACGATCGTCCGGCTGGCCGAGCACGACGGCGACCTCCTGCACTGGTTCTACGACCAGGGCCTCGTGCCGGGCACGAGCATCCTCGTGCGCACCGCCGAGCCGGCAGCGGATCAGTTCACGGTCGCGATCGAGAAGGTCGGCGAGCGGGCGATTTCCGAGAAGGCCGCAGCCGGCCTTTTCGTCAGACCTTCGTAGGCTCGGTGAGCCCGGCTGCTGCGCGCAGCGCCTCGGCGCGGTCGGTCCGCTCCCAGGTGAAGTCGCCGTCCTCGCGGCCGAAGTGGCCGTACGCGGCGGTCTTCGCGTAGATCGGGCGACGCAGGTCCAGATCGCGGAGGATGGCCGCCGGACGCAGGTCGAAGTGCTCGCGGACGAGCTCCTCGATCCGAGGAACCGGGATCGCCTCGGTGCCGAACGTGTCCACGAGCACCGAGAGCGGATGCGCGACGCCGATCGCGTAGGCGACCTGGATCTGGCAGCGGTCGGCGAGGCCCGCCGCCACGAGGTTCTTCGCCACCCAGCGCGCCGCGTAGGCCGCGGAACGGTCGACCTTGGTCGGATCCTTGCCCGAGAAGGCCCCGCCGCCGTGGGGCGCGGCGCCGCCGTACGTGTCCACGATGATCTTGCGCCCCGTGAGCCCGGTGTCGCCCATCGGACCGCCGATCACGAACTTCCCGGTCGGGTTGCAATAGACGAAGTCGCGGTGCTCGAGCCGCCGCTGGTCGTACAGGTCCTTGGGCAGGATCGGCTCGATCACGTGCTCGACGAGGTCGGGCTTGAGGAGCGTCTCGACGTCGAGCCCGTCGCGGTGCTGCGTCGAGACGAGCACCCGCTCGATCTCCACCGGCCGCTGGCGGCCGTGCTCGTCGAGCTCGTAGCGGACGGTGACCTGGGTCTTGCCGTCGGGCCGGAGGTACGGGAGGACGTCCGCCTTCCGCACCTCGGCGAGCCGCCGCGCCAGACGGTGGGCGAGCATGATCGGCAGCGGCATCAGCTCGTCGGTCTCGTTCGAGGCGTAGCCGAACATCATCCCCTGGTCGCCCGCTCCCGCGCTGTCCAGCGGGTCGCTGTCACCGTGCTGCTTCTCGTAGGAGTGGTTCACGCCCTGCGCGATGTCGGGCGACTGCTCGTCGATCGCCACGACGACGCCGCACGTCTCGGCGTCGAAGCCGAACTTCGCGCGCGTGTAGCCGATCTCGCGGACCTTGCGGCGTACGAGCTGCGGGATGTCGACGTAGGTCTCGGTCGTGATCTCGCCGGCGACGACGACGAGCCCGGTCGTGATCAGCGTCTCGCAGGCGACGCGCCCCTGGGGGTCGTCGGCGAGAACGGCGTCGAGCACGGAGTCGGAGATCTGGTCGGCCATCTTGTCGGGATGGCCCTCGGTGACCGACTCGGAGGTAAAGGAGAACGAGCGACTTGGCATGGCCGTGAGGCTAGCGAACGACGGCACCGGCACCGGCCGGTGGCAGCGACGGGTCTACTCCTCGGTCGGCGCCCGGCCCATCAGGCCGGCGGCCAGGTCGGTGATGCTCTGGCCGGAGAGGACCGCGCAGACGCCCTCGGTGATCGGCAGCTCGACGCCGAGCCGATGGGAGAGGGCGCGGAGGATCGGCGCAGTAGTCAGGCCCTCCACCGTCTGCCCAATCTCGGCGACCGCCCTCTCGGGCGTGAGCCCCTGCGCGATCAGCTCGCCTGCGTGGCGGTTGCGGGTCTTCGGGCTGCAGCAGCTGACGACCAGATCGCCGATGCCGGCGAGGCCGGCGAACGTCTCGGGCCGCGCGCCCGCCGCCTCCCCCAGCCGCGTCATCTCGGCCAGTCCTCGGGAGATGAGCGAGGCCTTCGCGTTGTCGCCGAGCCCCAGGCCGTCGACGGCGCCTGCCGCCAGCGCGATCACGTTCTTGGCCGCCGCGCACAACTCGACCCCGACCAGGTCCGGGTTGACGTACGCGCGGAAGAGGCCCGAGTTGAGGGCGTGCTGGAGCTGGCCCGCAAGGAAGCCGTCCTCGCTGGCGATCACTGCCGCCGTCGGCAGGCCCGCCGCGATCTCCTCGGCGATGTTCGGGCCGGACAGGACGGCGACGGAGCGGCCGCGGACTCGGGTGGAGAGCCGCTCGCCGGTCTCCGGATCGAGACCCTTGACGAGACTCAGCACGGGCGCGTCACCGGGCAAGGCCTCGACGACGTCGGCGAAAGCCTTGCTCGGCACGGCGACTGCCACGACGTCGACCTCGCCGGGCGCGTCGGCGAGCGCCACCGCCTGGGCCGCGCCGAGATCGACGCTCGGCAGGTAGCGCGGATTCCGCCCCGTGCTCGCGATCGCCTCGGCCTGCTCGCGTGTGCGGCAGGCAAGCACCACCTCGTGGCCGCGCTCGAGGAGGACGCGCGCGAACGCCGTCCCCCAGGAGCCCGCGCCGACCACCAAGAACCGCATCGGTCAGGATCGTTTCACGAAGTCGATCGAGACCGGCACTCCCTCGAGGCCAAAGCGCTCGCGCAACCGGTTCTCCACCCAGTAGCCGTAATCGCGGGTGACGAGCCCGGGGTCGTTGACGGAGATGCGGAAGCGCGGCGGCCGCACACGGACCTGTGCGCCGTAGAGGAGGTTGAGCCGGCGCCCGCGCGGCCCGCTCGGCGGCTGCCGGGCCTCGCGCAGCTCGGCGAGCGCGCGGTTCACCTCGGGGGTCGGCACGCGCGCGACATGCCGGTCGAAGAGCTCGGCGACGTTGTCGAGCAGCCGCTCCAGGCCGCGCCCGGTGTGCGAGGAGACGGCGACGAACGGTGCCCGCTGGCGCAGGCGCCGGCGCAGCACGCCGCGGACGTCCTCGACGTTCAACGTCGTCGCGTCCCACTTCGAGAGGACGACGAGCGTCGAGCAGTCGGCGTGCCGCGCGACGTCGGCGACGGCTATGTCCTGCTCCACGATCCCCTCCGCCGAGTCGACCAGGACGAGCGCCACGTCGGCGCGCTCGGCGGCTTCGAGCGCACGCAGCTCGGAGTAGTACTCGATGCCCTGCCGGTGCCGCCGCTTGCGTCGGAGCCCGGCGGTGTCGATGAGGACGTAGGTGCGATCGCCGCGCTCGAGCACGGTGTCGACGGCGTCGCGGGTCGTGCCGGGGATCTCGCTCACGATCAGCCGCTCGCGGCCGAGGAGCGCGTTGACGAGGCTCGACTTGCCGACGTTCGGCCGTCCGAGGATCGCGACGCGGATCGCATCGTCGGGCAGGGACGGCCGCCCCGCGGGAGCGAGCCGCTCGAGCTCCTCGATGATGCGGTCGAGCAGGTCGCCGCTGCCGGTTCCGTGTAGGCCCGAGATCGGGATCGGGTCGCCGAGGCCGAGCCGGTGGAGCTCGAGCGCGAGCGGCTCCTGCTCCGGGTCATCGATCTTGTTCGCGAGGACGAGCACCGGCTTGTGCGACTCGCGCAGGATCTGGGCCACCTCCTCGTCGCCGGGCGTCACGCCTGCTCGCGCATCGACGACGAAGAGCACGAGGTCGGCCTCCCCCACCGCCTCGCGCGCCTGCTGCGCGATCGCCCGGGTGAGTGGCGTCGGATCGGCGATGTCGACGCCGCCGGTGTCCACGAGCACGAATCGCTTCCCCGTCCACTCGCAGACGAGCTCCTTCCGGTCGCGCGTCACGCCCGAGGTCTCGTGCACGACCGCCGCGCGCGTCTCGGTCAGCCGGTTGACCAGCGTCGACTTGCCGACGTTGGGGAAGCCGACGATCGCCACCGCGCCGATCAGCGGAGGCGGTGGCGGCGCGGGCAGCTCGCCTGCGTCCGGCTGGTCGTGCTCCTCGGTCACTTCGGAAGCGTGACCGGTGCGGAGTCACCCCGCGTCGGCGGCACGGCAAGACGAGGCCTGCCCGCCTCGTGCAGGTCGCGCAGCCAGACCCAGAGCCGGTAGATCTCCGCCTCGATCTGCGCGGAGGCCTCGCGGTATCCCTTGCCGCCGCGCGGCAACCCGTCGAAGCGCATCGGCTCGCCCCAGGCGATCGAGACCGGCGCGAAGTTGCCGAGCTTCCAGTGCTGCGAGCCGTGGATCGCCGCGCAGACCACCGGCACGTCACCTTGCATGGCAGCCATCGCCGCCCCCGGCTGGACATGGCCGGGAACGCCGCTGCGCTGCCGCGTCCCCTCGACGAAGACGGCGAGCGCGTTGCCTTCCTGCACGACCTCCCGCATCCGCCGCACGGCGTCCCGGTCCGACTCGCCGCGGCGCACCGACAGCGTCCCGAAGCTGCGGATGAGCGGCCCGAGCCCGGGCACGACATGTGCCTCGTTCTTGGCGAGGAAGTAGAGGTTCCGCTTGCAAGCCCAGCCGACGCACGGGATGTCGATCCAGCTGAAGTGGTTGACCGCGAGCACGACGCCGCCACTACGCGGGATCCGGTCGGTGCCGTACGAGCGGAGTCGGGTCGCGAGCGCGCCCGATCCCCCGAGAATCGGCCGGCCGAAGAACCAGGCGACTTCCTCGGACGGCTTCACGCCGCGGAGCGTTCGCGGACGAGCGCCTCGATCCGGTCGACGACGTCCCCGACCTCGAGGCTCGTGGTGTCGATCTCGATCGCGTCCGAAGCCGGTTGCATGCGCGCCGCGTCGCTCTCGTCGCGGAGGCGGAGGTCGGTGGCGAGCGCGTCGGCGCCGATGCCGGGCCGCTCGGCGACGCGACGCTTCTCGCGCTCCTCGCGGTCGGCGACCAGGAACACCTTCACCTCGGCGTCCGGCGCGACGACCGTGCCGATGTCGCGTCCCTCGATCACGACATCCCCGTCGCGCCCCAACTCGCGCTGGCGCTCGCGCATCACCTCGCGCACCGCGGGATGGCGCGCCACGACCGGGACCATGCGGTCGACGCGGGTCTCACGGATCGAGGACGTGACGTCGGTGCCGCCGATCCAGACCCTGTCGCCCTCGGAGAAGAGGACGGGCTGCTCGCGCGCCAGCTGCGCCAGCCCCTCAGCGTCGCCGAGGTCGAGCCCGCGCTTCATCGCGAGCCAGGTGAGCGCGCGGTACATCGCGCCCGTGTCGAGGTAGCGGAAGCCGAGCCGGTCGGCGAGCGCCCGCGCCACCGTGCTCTTGCCCGCGCCCGCGGGCCCGTCGATCGCCACGACCATCGCTATCGCCTCGTCACCGACTCCAGAAGCTCGTAAAAGCCGGGGAAGCTTATAGCGGCCGTGTCGGCTCCCTCGATCGCGACACCCTCGCGGGAGGAGAGCCCCGCGACCGCGCCGAGCATGGCGATCCGGTGGTCGCCGCGCGCGTCGACGCGCCCGCCGCGCAGACGGGTGGGAACGCCCGTGACGGTCCAGCCGTCGGGCTGCGAGTGGATACGGGCGCCGAGCGGCCGCAGGCCGTCGGTGACCGCCTCGATGCGGTCGGTCTCCTTCACGCGCAGCTCTGCCGCGCCCGAGACGCGGGTCTCGCCGCGCGCGTGGGACGCGAGGAGCGCGA
>Ga0308173_10000127_pt1 | contig 26304 bp, 23 predicted proteins | sample PhyPR1_FD_203716 | JGI IMG/M metagenome (GOLD analysis project Ga0308173, IMG submission 203716) | Soil microbial communities from UC Gill Tract Community Farm, Albany, California, United States - DLSLS.P.R1 | ecosystem: Environmental > Terrestrial > Soil > Agricultural land | place: USA... | reverse complement strand
ACAAATGCAATTTTCGGCTGAAACGCTTGTGAATCGGTCACGAGAATCAACCCCGTCATTCCTGCGTGATCTTGCGATTGGACCGTGACATCGAGCGTCGCGCAGTCCTGCCGGAGCGAGACCTGAATCGGCGGCGGCGGCGAGCCTGCGGAGATCACCAGGGGATCGTGCGCAAGGTCGACGGCGCCAGACATGACGGATTCAATGCAGCTTTGCCCGTTCGATTGGACTTCGACGTTGTAAACGCCCGGCGTGACATCGCGAAGAAAGAGCGCGCCGGATGCATTTCCACTCTGCGGGGCCGCCATGAATTGCTGGCTATTGAGACGCCCGCTTCGCGGCATCAACTGCACCTGCACGCTTTGCGCGCCCGATTCCGGGGCATTCACGACTTGCACGGGAATGGGTGGAAGTGGCTGCAGAACAATCTGTACGTTCTCTATATCGGAGCCGCGAACATCAATCCGCTGCTCCGCATAATACGCATCGCCCGGTTGATTCTGCGCCCGGAAGACGAGAGTCCAAGCCCCGGGCGGTACAGAGGGCAACATCCACCGGCCTGTTTGTGGATGGAATTGTATTCCTACCTGCGTTTCTTCTCCACTCGTATCCTGCAGCGTTGCGAAGATGCCATTCGGGGCGGACGGCGTAATCGTTCCCGAGATTCGAAAGGAGGTCTTGGGCGAAAGAGTGAAATCAACCCGCGCGGCCTCGCCCGGCTTCACGTCCAGTGCCTGGGCCGAACCAATATCCGGCGCGTTCGGATAGAACTCTTCCGGATAGACTTCGCGGTTCGGCGCGCCGGAACCGAGCAGATTCGCAAAACCAAATACCGGCTGTTGCAGCACTTGAACGTAATACTTGCCGGGCATGAGGTTTTCGATCCGAAAGTCGCCAGCATCGTCGGTTGCGTCGTTGCCTGTCGATTGGAGGGTCTTACGGCCGTTAGCGATCTGCTCCGATATCACTTGTACTTGCGCATTCTCGATCGGCTCTCCGGTGTTACTCAGCAGGCGGCCTTCGATGGCCGACTCAGGCAGCAACTTGAGAGATATCGCGGGCGTGTTCGGTCCCACGGAGATCATGGATGGATAAGGACCCGATCCGGTCTGCGCCGGATCGAAGAACCCCGGCCGCTGCGCCGTCGCGTTGTACTGTCCGGCAGTCACACCGTCGATCTGAAAGCGCCCGTCCGCACCCGAGAAAGCAGAAAACTGGCCGAGGTGAACCAGCGCGCGCCGGACCGGCTCGCCCGTTACGGAATTCGAAACGGAACCCGTGACTGTGTAGCGATTTGTGTCCGCTTGCGTAACCGGACCGTTGAAGTGAACCACGTCGCCAGTCTGGGCGGTACAGACGCCGGCAAGTAACACCCCGATTGCCGGCATCGCAAGCTTCGAACGCAAACGGGCGCGCATACGGGCCAGTACCATCTTAGAAGCCGGAGAAGCTGCTCGGGTTCCCACGATTTCCCTGGATCGGCTTATGCGAGAACCCGGGGAACGCTTACAATTGAGTCCAGGCATGCCTGAACAATTTGACGATATGAGTGCGTCGTCCCGGCAGAAGCTGCATATCTTGATCGTCGAGAACGACCCGGCGGCAGTTCATTTGACCAAGGAAGCTTTCCGGGAAGCTGGATTGACGGAAGCCATCATGTCCGTTCCCGATGGGGAGGAGGCGCTAGCTCTTCTGCGCCGTAAAGGCAAGTACTCGGAACACCCTCATCCCGATCTCATCTTTCTCGATCTGCACTTGCCCAAAAAATCCGGTTTAGAGGTTCTCGCTGAGATCAAGGAACATCCCAAGCTGAAAATCACGCCAATAGTTGTAGTATCAGGCTCGGCGAATCCCAGAGAAGTTCGCGAAGCATACCAATTGCACGCCAGTTGCTACATTCGCAAGCCGGACGACTTGTTCGAATTCCTGCAGTTTATTAAGATCTGCTACGAGTTTTGGGGTACGGTCGTAACCTTGCCAAGCAAGCCGGAGCCGGAGCTTGCCGGAGAGCGGAATTAGCCGCTTCACCTTTCGAAATCCCCGCTCACAATCAGGCATTCGCCGGTAGTCCCCCGCTGTTCACCGATTACATGCTGAACGCTGCGCCCAAACACCTTAGCATCGAGAGCGAGGTAGCACCATGGAACGGAATCAAATCTCCAATTGGAAGCAGAACTGGGAGGGCGTTGCGCTCCCCATTATTCTGATGTTGACTGGATTGGTACTACTGGGTGGCTGCGGCTTAGGTGTAGTTTCGCTCGAGCGTATCCAGAATCTGTGGCCGTTCGCGCTCATTATCATCGGACTGAGCGAATTGATTCCGTCCAGCGATTCGGCTCGATTGTAGTTCCAGAGATCTTGAGAGGAAGTAAATGCCTGATCAACAAGATGAGGAATGGTGGGTCCAGTACGCCAACCTGGACGAACGCACCAAGGCGCTTCTGCGCCAGCGCAGGCACAGGCGGGACGGCCCGGTTCGCTCGCGCCTGTTCTTCGCCATTTTTCTCATCGTTGTCGGCGTGGTGCTCTTTCTTGACAACATTGGCCTGATACCGGTTCGAAACATTTGGGAGTTCTGGCCGCTGATCCTCATCGCGGCCGGCCTTGGCCGATTGACAAGCTGCCGTGACACGGCCGGGCGGGGAATCGGCGTGTTCCTGGTGCTTATTGGCGCCGTGATGCTGCTGATCACTCTCGGTATTGTGCACATACACACCAGAGACGGAAGCTGGCCGCTAGCTCTGCTGCTGATTGCTTTTGGGGTGGCTCTTTTGCTCAAGGTGTGGGGGCCCGGCGTCGGCAGAGGGTCGTTTGGTCTACCCGCGCCCTCCACGAGCCAAGCGGATAACGTGCTGAACGATGTAGCCGTGCTCGGAGGCATTAAACGTAAACTCGAAACCGGTAACTTTCAAGGTGGGCTCATAGTAAGCGTGTTTGGAGGCGTGGAAATCGACTTGCGGCGGTCGCAAATCACAGCGCCGGAGAGAACGGCTACGATCGAGATCAGGGCCGTTTTTGCCGGAGTGAAGCTAAGAATTCCGGAAAGCTGGAAGGTCAACATCGCTGGCGCGAGCGTTTTCGGCGCCTACGAAGATAAAACGATCCCGCCAAACACCGGCCCCAATTCCCCGACGCTCATGATAACCGGCCACTCGGTGTTCGCCAGTGTAGAGCTAGAGAACTGATAAGGCGAACGGGAAACGCTGAATGCACCCGATCTTCAAAAGCAGAAGTGCGCTGATTGCGTACATGGCCGCCTGGATTCCCCTGGGATTGCTATTCGGGTTTGTTATTGGCGTTACCGGGCGTTTAAGCGCCGCGCGAAGCCTGGCGCTTACCGCGCCGCTTACTATTCTGCTTGCGTGCATATGTCTTTCTGCCTGGTTCGTGTGCCGTTCGCTTCCGCTACGCACCACGGCTCCGGGGAAATTGATTGCGCATCATGTACTGGCCGCCATGCTCGCCAGCGCCGTGGTCCTCACCTTGATGAACCTGCTGGTCGCGGGAGTGACGAAATTCATTCCAAGGCCGGATTATTGGTCCCATTCGGCGCCGATCGTCGCGGTTATGGTGTTCCTGGTGTTTCTTCTTTCCGTAGCCATGCACTACGTCTTGCTGGCGCTTGAATCGTCGCAGCGAGCCGAAGTTCTTTCTCGTGAGGCGGAGTTGAAAGCGTTAAAGGCGCAAATCAATCCGCATTTTCTCTTCAACAGTTTGAATTCCATCAGCGCCTTGACCAGCATCGACCCCGCCCGCGCGCGCGAGATGTGTGTCCGGCTCTCCGATTTTCTGCGAAACTCGCTCCGTCTCGGCGAGCGCGCCAGCATTCCTTTCCATCAAGAGCTGGCGCTTACCAGAACCTATCTCGAAGTGGAGCAGGTGAGGTTCGGTCAGAAGCTGAGGATCATGCAGGACTTTGGAGCGGACTGCGGCGATTGCGAAGTTCCACCACTTCTGGTGCAGCCGCTTGTGGAGAACGCAATTAAGCACGGGATTGCGACACTGACGGAAGGCGGCGAAATTGGATTCAGCGTGCGGCGGCGTCGCGATGTTCTGCATATTACGGTCGAGAACCCCTTTGATCCCGATGCTCCGGCGGCGCGCAAAACCGGCTTCGGCCTGGTGAACGTCCGTAACCGGCTGCAAGCGCGCTATGGAGCCGCTGGGAAGCTGGACATTCAAGTGGATCAAAACCGGTACCGCGTGATGCTTTCTTTCCCTTACGTCAAGACCCGAGAGAATTTGCACATATGAAGATTCGGGCAGTCATTGTGGACGATGAGGATCTCGCGCGCCAGCTTGTTCGCGAATATGCGTCGGCTGAGAGCGACATTGAGATTGCCGCCGAATGCAACAACGGCTTCGATGCCGTGAAAGTTGTGAATGAGATCAAGCCGGACCTGCTGTTCCTGGACGTGCAGATGCCAAAGCTGGATGGCTTCGAGGTGCTGGAGCTGATTGGAACGGAGGTCGCGGTTGTGTTCGTTACCGCATACGATCAATACGCGATGAAAGCCTTCGATGCCGCCGCGCTCGATTACTTGCTGAAGCCCTTCGATAAAGAGCGCTTCCGAACCGCTCTGGAGCGGGTGCGGCGTCGCCTGGCTGAGCGGCTTCGAACGGTTGGAGTCAGCGAGTTGAAAAATGCGGCGAAGGCTCCGGGCCAGTATGCCCAGCGCATTGTGGTCAAAGATGGAACCCGCGTGCACATCATTCCGGTCGATCAACTCGATTACGCCGAGGCGCAAGACGATTACGTTGCACTGCACAGCGGCGGCAAGGCTTATTTGAAGCAGCAGACCATCACCAGCCTGACAGACGCGCTTGATCCAGCATGTTTTGTGCGGGTCCATCGCTCCTTTCTGGTCAACCTGGAGCGCGTTGCTAAAATCGAGCCTTACACGAGAGATACGCGCCTGGCCATTTTAGCCAGTGGGGCACAGATCCCGGTCAGCCGTACAGGCTTCGTTCGTTTGAAGGAGCTGATGGACAGAACCTAAACGTTTTCTCGCTCCATTTCACCCCAAGCGGTATCATCAAATCTTTTCGGACCCAAAGAGATAAAAATGCAAAACGCAACCTGTGACATCGGCCTCATTGGCCTCGCGGTAATGGGCCAGAATCTGGTCCTGAACATGAACGATCACGGCTACAAAGTAGCGGTTTTTAACCGTACCACTTCCAAAGTGGATGAATTTCTCGCGAACGAAGCCAAGGGGACGCAGGTTGTTGGCGCGCATTCGATTCCGGAACTGATTCAAGCCCTGAAGCGGCCTCGGCGCGTGATGCTGATGGTTAAGGCGGGCGAGACCGTCGATCAGATGATTGACCAGATTGCCCCCAATCTGGAAAAGGGCGACATCATCATCGACGGCGGCAATTCGCATTTCCCGGATACCAACCGCCGTACCAAAAGCTTGAATGAGAAGGGCATCCTGTTTATAGGGACGGGTGTTTCCGGTGGGGAGGAAGGCGCGCGCTTCGGCCCGTCGATTATGCCCGGCGGCAACCCCGAAGCATGGCCGCACGTAAAAGACATTTTTCAGTCGATCGCCGCGAAGGTAGAGGACGGCTCGCCATGCTGCGACTGGGTGGGCGAAGCGGGCGCGGGCCACTACGTAAAGATGGTCCACAACGGAATCGAATACGGCGACATGCAGTTGATCTGCGAAGCCTATCAACTACTGAAAGATGGCCTGGGGCTGAGCCCGGATGAACTGGGTGACGTGTTCACTGATTGGAACAAGGGTGAACTCGATAGTTTCCTCATCGAAATCACGGCGGAGATTTTCAAGAAGAAAGACGAAGACGGCCAGCCGCTGATCGACAAGATTCTCGACACCGCGGGACAAAAGGGAACTGGAAAGTGGACGGCGATCAGCGCACTGGATCTGGGCATGCCGGTCACGCTCATTGGAGAAGCCGTTTTCGCGCGCTGTCTATCTGCATTGAAAGAAGAGAGATCAGCGGCATCCAAGGTATTGACCGGACCGCAGCATCGTACCGATACGCAGGACCGCAAAGTCTTCATCGAGGATGTGCGGCGAGCGCTCTACTGTTCGAAGATGATTTCCTATGCGCAAGGATACATGCTGCTGCGGGAGGCCGGCAGGGAGCAGGGCTGGCATTTGAACATGGGCGGTATCGCGCTGATGTGGCGCGGCGGATGCATCATTCGCAGCCGTTTCCTCGGAAAGATTAAAGAAGCCTACGATAACAATCCGCACCTGACGAATCTGCTGCTGGATAATTTCTTTAGCGGAGTGCTGAATCAATATGAGGCGTCCTGGCGTCACGCCATCATTCATGCCATCGGGTTCGGCGTGCCGACCCCGGCCTTCTCGACGGCGCTTGCTTTCTACGACGGATACCGGACGGAGCGCCTTCCGGCAAATCTTCTGCAGGCGCAGCGCGATTTCTTCGGCGCTCACACGTACGAGCGTGTCGACCAGCCCCGCAGCCAATTCTTCCATACCAACTGGACCGGCCGGGGCGGGCGTGTTTCCTCCGGCAGCTATAACGCGTAGTAGAGAATCAGAATTGGAGCTTAAATGAAATACGGTTTGGAAATACGGCAGAACGCTGCTTTGGATTTTGTGTCGGTGGGGGCAATGGTACACCGCCTTGATCCGGGCATTATTCCGTTTCGAAAAGCATCTCAGTGTCTGATTCACGTGAGCGGCGGTGAATTCAACGTCGCCGCGAACCTGTCGGATTGTTTTCGATTGAAGAGCGGTATCGCGACCGCGATGGTGGATTATCCGATTGGCGATCTGATTGCCGAGCGCGTGCAGGCGATGGGGGTGAAGCCGTTCTACAAGCATTTCAAGCACAACGGAGTGGACGGCCCGAACATGGCCACCGTGTATAGCGACCGCGGCCAGGGTGTTCGCGCGCCGGTAGTCTTTTACAACAGGTGCAATGAGGCCGGCGCGAAGCTGAAACCCGGCGATTTTAACTGGAATGCGATCTTCGAAGGTGGTGTGCGATGGTTCCACAGCGGCGGAATTTTCGCGGCTCTTTCGGAAACCACCTCTGAAGTGATCATCGAAGGAATGCAGGCCGCTAAGGCTGCCGGCGCAACCATCTCATTCGACCTGAACTATCGCGAGAAGCTTTGGAACGTGATTGGCGGAGCACAAAAGGCGGTTGATGTCATCGACCGCATCGTCAAGAACGTGGATGTGCTGGTTGGGAACGAAGAGGATCTGCAAAAAGGGCTGGGGATTCCAGGGCCGGAAGTCGCCGCTAAATCGAAGCTGGACCCCAGCGCGTTCTTCAGCATGATGGATAACGTGCGAAAGAAGCATCCGCAGGTGAAGATTGTAGCTACCACCCTGCGTGAGGTGCATTCAACCAACCGGCACAGCTGGAGCGCGGTCGCATGGATTAACGGCCAGACCTACAATGCGCCAACCGCGGAACTGGATGTGTACGATCGCGTAGGAGGTGGCGACGGTTTCGCCGCCGGTTTTTTCTATGGCTTGCTGACGGGCGAACCGGAGGAGGAAGCGGTGAAACTTGGTTGGGCTCACGGCGCCCTATTGACTACATTTCCGGGGGATACCACGATGGCCACCCTCGACCAGGTGCGCTCTTTCGCTAAGGGCGGCTCCGCCCGTATTCAGAGATAGCCGCTCGAATGGCCGATCCGTTTCTCGCCGCGGCTTTCGACGACATCGGAATTTAGAACGCCGTGATATCAAAACCGGTGAAAACTCGATACAATTTCCGACTATGGACGCTGATAGCATTAACGTTTCCTGGGACGCAGATAAGAAAAAATGGCTGGTTCGCATTCATGTAGGTGCTGAAGTGATCCGGCGCTACTGCGACGAGCCTAAGACCGCCGACGATCAAACGCTCCGCTCCGCGGCAGAAAAGACAGCAATCGACGAGGGATATCAGGTGGCTTCGGCCGATGTATCGGTTGCGCGGTGATGCGCGAGGGCTAAAAAGCCGGCTGACCGAGCGTACCCGATCAGCCTACCTAGTTTGGGTTGGAGGAGAAGTGTTAACAAAAATCGCAGCGGCGCAACGAAACAACCTGCCGCAATGTCATCTGCGCATCAAGATGAAAACGTATTAAATTTTCTTCAGTATGGGGCAGAACAGCCGGTTCTGTCAAGGTGAATTCGGACTTCGGGGTGCCCGGGGCGTTCGGCGGCGAGAACTGACTTCCTTTAAGCACTAAGTTGGCGTGCGCCGCGAGCCGTTAATTCTTCCGGTTTCCTCTCTTGCGCTCGGAATTCTCGCCGCCCACTTTGTTTTCTTTAATCTGCGAGACCTGTTGGTTCCCGGCGCGTTCTCACTCGCGCTCTTCCTGATCTGCCTGAAATGGTCCCGGGCGCGCCGCTTGAAAGTAGCTGCCGCCTGCCTCGCGCTTGCGGTTACCGGAATCGCCACCCAGGTGGTTCACCGGCAAGGCCGCTCGCCGAAACTGAACGCGCAGGACGGTGAAACCGTCTTGCTTGCCGGCTGCGTTGTAAATCCTACGGTTTTCTCCCCAGAGCGCGAGCAGTTCACCCTGGAACTGGCGCCCCGGGCGGCTGCTCGGATTTCCCTGAATCTGAAGGACGATGCCCGGCTGCCGCTTGCTTACGGGGAACGGGTGGAGGTAGCCGCAAAGATCCGTTCACCCCGCAATTTCCAGAATCCCGATTCGTTCGATTACGCCGGCTACATGGCGGCCCAGCACATCTACTGGACCGGCTCCGTTTCAAATCCCGCGGATATCAAGGTTTCGCATGAACGCTGCGGCCACCGCGCAAGGGCTTGGCTCTATGCAGTCCGAACCTGGGCTCTGGATCGCCTGGCCGGTTTGTATCCAGGCGACCCCCATTCTGCAGCGCTTCTTCAGGCGACGCTGCTGGGGGAAACCAGCGGTGTGCAGCGCCGCTGGACCAATGATTTCCGCGTAACAGGCACCTATCACGCCTTAGTTATTTCCGGACAGCACGTTTCTGTCTTGGCTTTGACTCTGCTGCTCATTCTGCGGCTGCTTCGGTTTCGCAGAGTTCCGGCCCTGGGCGTTGCCACGCTCACCAGTTGGCTCTACGCCATTATTTCGGGATTCAGTTCGCCAGTCGTCCGCGCCGCCGGAGGGTTCACTGTTTTCCTGATCGTGAGCTACTGCTTCCGCAAAACGCGCATTCTGAACGTGCTCGCGGTGGTTGGACTCGCCTACCTTCTGCTCGACCCGGACGAACTGTTCGATCCCAGCTTTCAACTATCCTTCCTGTCGGCGGCTGCTATTGCCGCGTTCGCGATTCCGGTGATGGAGCGGATCTCGGAACCTCTGCGGGCTGCGGTGAAGCGATTCGCTCAGACCGCCTACGATCCGCAGGTCGAATCCCGTGCGGCCCGTTGGCGCGTCGAGTTCCGGCTGCTGGCGGAAACCATCCGCTTATGGAGTGGCCTCTCCGCGCGAGTGTCCCGCTTTGCGGTTGAACGAAGCGCTCTTCTGGCCGCCTTCATGCTCGATGCCGTCATTGTTTCCGCATGCGTTCAATTCGGACTGGCGCTACCGATGATCGGCTACTTCCATCGGCTATCCATTACTGGATTGTCGGCAAACATCGTGATCATTCCGCTCCTCTCCCTGGTTGTGCCGCTTGGCTTCGCGTCTATTCTCACGGGCTGGCATCTTCTCGCGGCTCTTACGGCGTTTCTGCTGAAAACGTCCGAAACCGTTGCGGCCTGGCATGCTGGTTTCGAACCCGCCTGGCGATTGGGAGCTCTCCCGCTCTGGGTCTCCATCCCGTTCGCAGTCTCTCTAATTCTGCTGGCTATCTCAATTAGAAGGAACCGCCCGCTCCTCATCGCGCCCGCGCTGCTATCGTCGCTGCTCCTGTTCGGAGTGCTGTGCTGGCAGCCTTGGAAGCCGGAAATTCTCTCAAAGACGCTTGAGGTAACCGCCATCGATGTTAGCCAGGGCGATAGTCTCCTGATCGTGTTTCCCGATGGCAAAACCATGCTGGTCGATGCGGGCGGATTTCCCGGCATGGAGAGAATGCGGCGCAAACCTCAAATCGATATGGGCGAAGACGTCGTTTCACCCTATCTGTGGAGCCGCCGCATCAGCCGCCTGGATTACGCCGTTCTCACCCATGGACATTCCGACCATATGGCAGGCCTGCCTGCCATTCTCGACAACTTCCATCCGCGGGCGCTTTGGGTCGGCGCAGAGCCTGATACGGAGCAGTGGGAGAACGTCGAGCGGCACGCCAGGCAGGATGGCGTGCGGGTTGTCGCCTTGACTAGAACGCCTGTTCCGCTGAAGGTAGGAGGCGCATCCATCCGCGTGCTCGCGCCGTCGCCTGATTACCAGGAGGGGGCAACACCGCAAAACGATGACTCGCTTGTGCTGGAAATCACTTTTGGCCGTCGCACCGTGCTCCTCACTGGCGACGCCGAGCGCCCGGTGGAAGATGACCTGGTAGAGAACGGGAAGCTACGGCCGGTCACTTTATTGAAAGTAGGGCATCACGGAAGCCGGACCTCCTCATCCGAGGAGTTCCTCGATCAGATCCATCCCCAGTTTGCCGTTATCTCCGACGGCTACATGAACCAATTTCATCATCCGCATCCGGACGTGCTGCAGCGGCTCGCCGCGCATCACTCTGCTGTCTTCCGCACCGATCAGCGCGGTCTGATCACCTTTCGCACCGATGGCGACAAGGTGCAAATAGATACATTCCGGTAACAGCGCGCGATTCGGCAGCCGCAGTTATGAAAAAAAGCTTCTAAAGCGGCCGGATTATCTGTATAATCAGCAAACTGCAAAAAATGATAGCAAGTGAGCGGCAAGCGCGGCTGGAGGTCGAACGTCTTGCCACTGATTTATTCGACTCTGAACGCAGGTTGCATATTGCCCTGGCCGCTGGCAGAATGGGCGCTTGGCGCTGGGACGCCGCAACCAACGTTGTTGAATGGAGCAGTTCGCTGGAAGCGATCTACGGACTTGCTCCAGGCGCGTTCGAACGGACATTCGAGGCATTTCTTTCACTGGTGCATCCCGATGACCGCGATCACGTGATCCGGTGCGTTGCTGAGGCGGGACGGAATGGATCGGAATACAAGATCGAGTTCCGCACCATCCGGCCGGATGGCGAGGAGCGCTGGATTTCCGATCGCGGTGAGCTGATATACAATGCTTCCGGCAAGATGACCGGTATCACCGGAGTCTGCTGGGACTCCACGGACGAAAAGAGGCATGAGGTCGAACGGGTCAGGCATTTCGACGAGTTGCGCAATGTGCTCGATCGCGAACGCCTGGCCCGGTCCGAGGCGGAAGCCGCCGCCGAGGAACTCCGAAAAGCGAATGCGGAAATTGAACAGTTCGCCTACCTTGCCAGTCACGACCTTCAGGAGCCATTGCGCACGACTGCGACCCATACGCAACTACTGGCGCGCAGATATCGCGGCCGGTTGGACGACGATGCCGATGCGTTGCTGGATCAGATTGTGGCCGGTACTGCTCGCATGCAAGCGCTCATCTCCGATTTGCTGGAGTATTCGCAGCTCACCCGCGGCGAATCGCATACCCGCGAACGTATCGACCTGAACACGGTTTTGGAAGAGGCCAGGCAAATTCTGGCAGCCGCCATCGACGCCAGTGGTGCAGAAGTCCGTTCCGAAGCCTTACCCGAAGTGCGCGCCGCTCCCGGACAGATGGTGCAGTTATTTCAAAACCTGATCGCTAACGCAATTAAGTATCGCCGGCCAGATGCGGCTCCATACATTCGGGTCTGGTGCGAGCCATGCGGCGGAGCCTTTCAGATAGTGGTGGCGGATAACGGGCAGGGCTTTGATGAAAGATACGCGGATCAGATCTTTGGAATCTTCAAACGGTTACACGGCCGGGAGGTCCCCGGTACCGGTATTGGACTCGCGCTGTGCAAACGTATCGTGGAGGCCCACGGCGGCCGAATTTGGGCGAAGTCCATGCCCGGCCGCGGCTCCACATTCTGTTTCACATTGCCGTTAGTCTAATCTTGCGAAGCCGTGACCAGAGGGGGCGATCAGGCGCCGACCCCCGACTCGCCAGCATAGAATGAGTACGGAGGAACAATGGCGCGAAACAACGGTGCAAGTGCGATTGGTTGGTTCGTTTGCGGTGCCGTGTTAGGAGCGGCTGCTGCGCTGCTCGCGGCGCCGGGGTCGGGCAAGCGGACCCGGCGGACCCTTCTGCGGCAGGCCGAACAGGGCCGAAAGACTCTGGTCGAGTCGGGCCAGGAAATTTTTGAAAAGGGCAGGGAACTCTACGAGCGCGGAAGGGAGATCGCCGAAGATGCCGCGGAGATGTTCGAACAAGGGCGCCGTATAGCGGAGAAGACCATAGACGATCGGATCTGACAAGTCCCGTTGAGCATCAAAGAGGAGATGTCTGCTGTCGCCATGCCGCCCTTGCAACTTGCTCCTTTTGCGAACGAGCCTTATGCGGACTTCACAAAGTCCGAGAACAACGAGAGGATGCGTGCGGCTCTAAAAAGGGTTCGCTCCGAGTTTGGAAAAGAATACCACCTGCTGATTGCCGGCGAACGCCGTACGTCTACGGCGAAGTTGGAATCGCTGAATCCTTCCAGACCTTCCGAAATCGTCGGTGTTCACCAGAAAGGCTCCGAGCAGGATGCCCGCGATGCTGTCGAATCTGCTTATTCGTACTTTCCGGAGTGGGCCCAAGTGGGCCTCCAGCGGCGAGCCGCTTATCTGGTCAGACTCGCTGAAGTCATTCGCGAACGTAAGTACGAGTTCGATGCATGGTTGGTCTTCGAAGCCGGAAAGACCTGGATTGAAGCGGAAGCGGACGTTTCAGAGGCCATCGACTTTTGCGAGTACTACGCGCGTCAGGCGCTTAAACTTGCGAATCCGGAGCCGCTTGTTCAACTCTCCGGGGAACGCGACGAATTGACATACCTGCCGCTCGGCGTAGGCGTTATTATCCCGCCCTGGAATTTCCCGCTCGCCATTCTGGTTGGAATGACAACAGCCGCTTTAGTGACTGGCAATACGGTTGTAATCAAACCTTCAAGCGATACGCCAACCATCGCGGCCAAATTTGCCGAAGCTATGCTTAAGGCCGGCATCCCTCCACGGGCGTTTTCTCTCCTGGTTGGGAGCGGTGCGGCGATTGGCGATGTTCTGGTATCTCACCCCAAGACAAGGTTCATATCGTTCACTGGCTCCCGCGATGTTGGTCTTCATATCAATGAACTGGCTGCGAAAACGCCGCGAGGCCAGCGCTGGATCAAGCGAGTAATCGCCGAAATGGGCGGCAAGGATGCGATTATTATCGATCGCGAGTGCGACCTGGACCAGGCGGTCACAGGAGTTCTCTATTCCGCTTTCGGCTATCAGGGGCAGAAGTGCTCGGCATGCTCCCGGGCCATTGTCGATCAGGCCGTCTACAACGAGTTTCTCGACAAGCTGAAATCGAACGCAGAGGCGCTTACCATCGGTCCTTCCGATGAGTTCGAAAACTACATGGGTCCTGTAATCAACAAACGCGCGAAGGAATCAATTCTCAACTATATCGAAACGGGCAAAAAGGAAGGGCGTTTAATCACAGGGGGCGTCCGCGCGGATGGCGAAGGCTACTTCATCAAACCAACCGTGATTGCGGATGTCGATTCCAAAGCGCGCGTTTTCCAGGATGAGATATTTGGCCCGGTGCTTGCCATCACCAAGGCAGAGGGCTTCGATCACGCTCTGCAGCTTGCCAATGATTCGGAATATGGCCTCACCGGCGCCGTGTACACCACGAACACGGCAAAAGCCGAAAAGGCAAAGCGCGAGTTCTTCGTTGGAAATCTCTACATTAATCGCAAATGCACGGGCGCGATGGTCGGCGCTCATCCTTTCGGCGGGTTCAACATGTCCGGCACCGATTCCAAGGCCGGTGGCCCGGACTATCTACTGCAATTCGTGCAAGCCAAATCTATCGCCGAGAAGGTCACACGGTAGACTGCCAGGCCCGCTCCTTTTTTATGTGGGGCGGGTTGGTCAACGAGAGTTGACAACCTGCGGCCGACTCGCCTGAATCGGCCCTAAACCGCTGCCGAAGTCGTGTTTTCGGAGTACAGCTTACGGCTGAGGAATGCGTGCGCGCCGAACAGGGCGCCTGAGTAGAACAAGTCTCCCAGAAGTGTGCGCCCGAAGAAGGGTAGCCCGGCAATGTAGCAGGCGCCCAGACCGCCGATCGTGTGCGGGTATTGGGTAACTCCGGTCCACCACACGTCCAGGTTTGTGATCAGGTAGAACTGAATGCTGCCGGCGGCAACCACCGATGCGATCCGCGCCGGGCTCATGGAATGGCGCAGGAAAACACGCCCCAACATCACGTTAATCAGGAAGCAGGCATAAATCACCAGGCTTCCCCAAGAGTATGCCGAATATCCCGCCATGTGGCTCAGAATGGGATCGGTGATGACCATTGCGAGTACCGGAACCAAATAAGCTTGCCAGCCCCGCAGCCGTGCGCCTCCAAACAACGCGACGCTTCCAACCGGCGCAAAGTTCGGCGGATGCGGCGCTAGGCGTAACAGCGCAGCCGCAACGGTCAGGGATAAGGCAATTGGTTGAAAAGAAGAGTTCTTCTCGCGCATGGTCAGGCTCTAGTATAACTGAAACCGGTGGCAACCATGTCACCAGTTGGCGGGAGGATCGCTGGCGGGAAAACTATCTTCTACAGCAATTTCCTGCAAACGCTCCCGCTCCTTCTTCCTCCGGCATGCTCGAATGCCGCCTGTTTTGCACCACCATAGATAGCCGCCCAAGGGCACGGCAATCCCCAGCAGCAAGTAGGTGAGTTTGTGAGTCCGGCATTGGCTGTGTGACATTGCAATCTTCCGTTCTTATGGATGCGGGCCAATCCCCAACCGCTACTGCGGAATCGGTTTATTTCGTGGCCGCGGCTCGCGTATTCCGAAGCGTGGATTCAAGCGACTCACGGGGCACGCTCTGTATGACCGGTTTAATCGCCCATGCCAGGCCTAGTGGGATGTCCCTGGAAAGCGACACGCTGCGGCATTCGGCCAGCACACCGCCGTTCACCGCCTCCAGGCTCCAATACGCGTACAGCCTCCACAGAAATCCATTCCCTTTGCCGGGAGCCAGCTTCTTTTCTCTTGCCGTTCCTGGGTTGTCCACCTCTGAGATATCGTTTGCGTAGGCTCGGCAAACCCACTTGCCCGGCTCAACCTGCTTATAATGGGCGTCCTGTGTTACGTCCAGTGCAACCGGCACCAGCGGATTCTTTTGTTTCAGCCGCCAGTAGCCGATGAAATCCTGGCCGTTTTTCCGGATGAGTTTCGATTCGACGATCTCGGGATAAATTTCGTGATGCCGGTCGAAGTCCTGCAATACCGCCAGAACTTTATTCATCGCCGTATTGGGAATGAAAACATCGCCCAGCCAATCGTGAATCAGGCCGTGTGAAATGCCGATTGGGTTCTGCGGCGAGCCGGGCTCAATCAGCAATTCGCCTTGCAGAACCTTCCTTCGCTTCGAGGGCGACTCGTCTATGGAAAGGAAGGGCCGCTGCCCATCCCAACGGCTTTCTAACTGTTGTTCAATCTTCTTTGCATAAACTGAAAACTCTTTGATCGTACCCGGCTGAAGCGTGGTCTGAAACTGCCCAAAGGCCAAGTTGGCAGAGAGGACGAACGCAGCGGCGAAAGCGAAGGAGGCATGCATGAGTAACTTCCCCCAGTTTGACTTGCCCGGTCAGGTGGCTTTGGTCACGGGCGCAGCTCGCGGCCTGGGACGGGCCATCGCACTGGCCCTGGCGAATGCTGGCGCGGATGTCGCCATCGGTCTCCGCGACCTGCATGCGGATGCTGGTTTGAGGGCTGAAATCGAAGCTCTGGGCAGACGCGCCTTGCCTCTTCAAATGGATGTTTCGAGCCTGGACCAAATCACGCGTGCCGTGGATAACGCCGTGCAACATTTTGGGCGTATCGACATACTGGTTAACAACGCGGGCATTGCCCCAGAGAATCTCGCGGAAAACGTGCGCGAAGAGGATTTCGATCGGACGCTTGCCGTGAATCTGAAAGGCACTTTCTTTACCAGCCAAGCGGTGGGACGCTTGATGATTCAGCAAAAAGGCGGGCGCATCATCAACATGAGTTCCCAAGCCGGTTTTGTCGCGCTTCCGACAGAATCTATCTATTGCATGACCAAAGCGGGCATTGCGCACTTCACCAAATGCCTCGCCGTTGAGTGGGGAAGATACAACATTACGGTGAACGCGGTGGCTCCGACATTTATCCATACGCCGGGTACGGAGGCGGCCCTGGCCGATCTGGAATTTCGGGATGACGTGATCACGCGCATCGCGGCCCTTCACCGCATTGGAGAGCCGATGGATGTTGCGGGAGCCGTTGTCTTCCTGGCATCCCCCGCCGCATCACTCATCACGGGCCATACCATCCTGATTGACGGCGGTTGGACGGCGCGCTGAATTCCCGATACCTGAAACGCTTTACGCTCCTTGCAATCCCACTAGTGGAGGAACCAAATGGCTTCCACGGTTTGGCGCGGCTATGCAACCTTTGGTCTGATCTCGATCCCGGTGCGGCTGTTCCGCGCGGCTCGGGCTGAGCGTGTGAGTCTCCACCGGGTGTATCGCACTGAGACTTCCCCATCTGAAAGACAGGCGCGCGGACGATCTCGCGGCGAAGCAGCAGCCGATGCTGGGCCGGAGCTTGCGCCCGTGCAGCAGGTCTCCGTTCGCAAGGGAACCGACGAGGTTGTTTCTCAAGAAGCCGTCGTGAAGGGCTACGAATACGAGAAGAATCGCTTTGTTGCCGTCGATCCCGAAGAATTGAAAAACCTGGCGCCGAAAACGTCGACGGCGATGGAAATTCAAGAGTTCGTCAAGCTCGCGGAGATCGATCCGGTTTACTTTGAGACCTCCTATTACGTCAATCCAGAGGAAGCCGGCGAAAAAGCGTACGGCTTGCTCTATCGAGCCATGTCGTCCACCGGCCTCGCGGCTATCGCTCAATTTGCGATGCACACCCGCGAGCACGTGATCGTGTTACGGCCCGGCAGAAAAGGAATTCTCGGCCACACCATGTTCTATGAGAACGAGGTTCGGGCAGATGAAGAGTTTCGAGCCGATACAAGCGCCGTTTCGGAAAAGGAGCTGAAGCTGGCTGAAACGCTAATCCATTCCCTCGCTGGACCGTTCGAGCCAGGCCGGTATCACGATGCATACCGCGAGCGATTGGAGTCCATGCTTGCCAAGAAAGTGGAGGGCAAGCCGGTTGAGATGCCCAGAAAGGTTCAAAAGACCGCCGAGGTCGTGGATATCGCGGACGCGCTGCGCAAGAGCCTCGCCAATCTGAAGAAGCCTGCCGGTTCAGTAGAGCATCAGGCGCACAAGCCGGCAAAGCGCTCGCGTAGCGCAGGCGGCAAGTAGCGGAGCGCCAGGGCATCGCATTAAGTTGGTTCGACGAGAGCCACGCCGCTGCAATCAGACACAGTGAAATTATGCCTGAGAAGACCCGTTAGAAGATAGATGCTTTCATATAGTGTTGTGAAGTGCTCCAAGCTCGTTCATTCGCCGCCGCAGATAGCGTCGCTCTACGGCGTTAGCCGTCAGCGAAAGAGCACGCTGGTATTCGATCAGGGCTTCTTCACGTCGCGACAGACGGCGGAGTAAATCGGCACGGGCAGCGTAGTAGAGATGATAAGAATCGAGCGCACCCGACTCGCTAAGGCCGTCGAGCAGAACGAGCCCTTGCTCCGGTCCATCGGCCATCCCCACCGCGGCGGCGTGGTTGAGGAAGACCGTAGCGGAGGGTTGCCGAATCATAAGCTCTTTGTAGAGCGCCGCAATCTGCCTCCAGTCTGTCTGCGCAGCCGTACTGGATTCGGCATGCACCGCCGCGATTGCAGCTTGCACTTGATAAGGCCCCGGGTTGTGCCGGCTGAGAGCAAGTTGTGTCAAGCGCAGCCCCTCCTCGATCTCCGCCCTATCCCAGAGAGTGCGGTCCTGTTCCTCCAGTGTGACGAGTTCACCTTTGCTGTTTACTCGTGTGTCCCGGCGGGAATCGTGTAAGAGCATCAGCCCGAGCAGTCCCTCGTTTTCGGGTACAGCCGGCATGAGTTCACATAGAGTGCGCGTCAGCCGAATGGCTTCAGCACATAGCTCACGCCGGATCAAGTTATCGCCGGAACTCGCGCTATAACCCTCATTGAAGATTAGATACAAAACCGCTCGGACACTGCGGAGCCTCTCGGGCAGCGTGCTCTTCACGGGCACCACGTAGGGAATGCGGGCCTGCTCGATTTTCCTTTTCGCGCGGACCAGGCGCTGCGCCAGCGTCTGCTCCGGGAGCAAAAAGGCGTGTGCTATTTCCGTCGTAGTGAGCCCGCCAAGTGTGCGCAAGGTGAGTGCGATTTGCGCTCCTTCATTCAGGGCAGGGTGGCAGCACGTGAAGATCAGGCGCAGACGGTCGTCTTCCCAGGTTGCGCTCATGTCTCCCTCAGCCTGCGGATCGGATACTGTGTCCTTCGTCTCGTAGCGGAGTTGTTCTTGGCGGTTGCGGCGAGTCTGCTCCCGGCGCGCATAATCGATGAGTTTGCGGTGCGCCGCTGCCGTGATCCAGGCTGAAGGGTTCGCCGGCATGCCGCCCGTACTCCAATGGCTGAGAGCGGCCGCGAAGGCATCCTGCATCGCCTCTTCCGCCAGATCGAAGGACCGCGAAACCCGGATCAGGCTAGCAATTATGCGCCCCGATTCACGGCGAAAGATAGACTCTACGGTCGCCCGAAGCTCATCCATTTGCGGCGGAAGGCCCGCGAATCTCGCGAATGGGGCGGACCTCAACACAGCCCGGCTTGCCTTGGCATGCAGTCGGAATTCGTGCGGCCCATTCCAGTGCTTCGTCGAGATCTTCGCAATCGAGGATATAGTATCCGGCCAATTGCTCTTTCGTTTCCGCAAAGGGGCCGTCGGTTAATAAGACCTTCCCATTTTGCATCCGCACCGTGGTCGCAGTTGTAGCCGGTTCAAGCGGGTCAGCAGCACGGAAGATGCCGCGCCGGGCTGCATCCTCCATCAGGGTGCGGTGGCCCGCCGCGATTTGTTCCATTTCCTCAGCCGTAGCGGCTTCGCTCTCCCGGCTGTAAATCAGCATCATGTACCGCATTCGAATCCTCCCGGCGCTCTGACTGACTACGAAAAAACCATGATCGGCCGTACTTCGACCGAGCCATAGCGCGCGGCGGGGATATCGGCAGCTATCGAGGCGGCCTCCTCCGCGCTGCTCGCCTCAACCACGTAAAACCCGCCCAATTGTTCTTTGGTCTCTGCGAACGGTCCATCAGTTGTCCGGGTCTCTCCGCTGCGGACGCGGGTGGTTTTGGCGGCACTGGTTGGATGCAGTGCGTGGCCGGATTTGATCTTTGCGGCATGGGACTGACCGAATGCCATATATTCGGCGAGTTCGTTCTGCGGATAGCCATCCGCAAAGCGCTTTTCATCTTCATAGATCAGCAAGAGATATTGCATTGTTTTCTTCCTTCCACTAGCACGACGGCTGACTGATCTCAAATCGACAAGTTCATGCAGATTTTTTTCGCGGCCCGCCCTTACGCCCGCGCTTAGGCGCGATGCCCCTTCACCAGCGGAGCCGGTTACTCAGCCACTTCCGGGCCATCACTCGTGCTTCAGCATGATAACGGCATTCGTGTGTGATGCGCGCCATGACGGGGCGATGCAGGCAAGCACCGCGACACCGGTCAGGATAGCGGCGACCGAGAGCCATGTAATTGCATCCGTCGCTCGCACCCCGTATAGTTCAGCAGAGAGGTAGCGTGAACCCCACACCGCAGCCGAGCCTCCCAACACAGCGCCAACCACGATCAGCCACAAACCATGCTTGAAGATGAGGAGGCCAAGATCGCGCGGCGCTGCTCCCACTGCGGATCGGATTCCAAGCTCTCGCCCTCGCAGGAAGACTGAATAGGATAGGGCTCCGTATAGGCCAATAGAAGTGATAACAACACCCACTCCCGCAAAAGACGCGAGAAGAAACACGACGAAGCGCCTTGTCGCTATCGACTTGTCTATCCGGCTCTGAAGCGTAGCGACATCATAAACGGCCTGATCCCGATCGATCTTGGCGACGATTCCTTGGACCAGTCCCGGTATATGGCCGTCAGCAATTGATGACTTCAGCACAATAGACATATCCGTCCTTGGCATCTGCATCGCGTTGAAATACAGCGTCGGCAGCTCCGTAACATCCAATCCGTCTATCTTGATGTTTCCGACAACGCCCACGATCAGGAATCTCTGTTTGACGCCCATTTGGATGTGCCGCCCAATCGCGCTCTGGTCCGGGAAATATCTTCGAGCTAGAGTCTGGTCAACGATCACCGCGGGCTCACGGCCCGGATTATCGTCGGAATCGAAGTACGTTCCTGCGAGCAAGGGGATTCGGAGAGTATTGAAGAAATCGGGAAGAATATTGTTCACGGTAGCCAGTTGCTGTGCTCGCCCGGGATCGCGGCCCGCGACCGAGAACGGCTCGATATTTTCGCCGTATCCGAATGGAAGAAGGCTGCACGCGCTGGCCGCGCGAATCCCGGGCGCCTGCCTGATGCGATCCAAAACACTTTGGTAGAACACTCGCCGCGATGAATCATTGGAATAGCGCAATGGCGGCAAGCTGATCTGCATGGTCATCACGCGATCGGCGTTGAACCCAAGCGGCGTCTGCAGCAACCGGACGTAGGTATGCAAAAGCAGACCTCCGATTAGAAGCAATGCGGTGGACGCCGCAACTTGCACTACGACCAGCATCCGCCGGACGTATTGCTTATTATGGGACTCCGTTCGCTGATATCCTCCGGCATTCAGCGCCTCCGCTGGATCGCTGCGCATCGCCTTCCAGAACGGATACGCGGAGCAAAAGGCAGCGGACGCGGCGGTCAGCATCACGCCGAATCCGAAGACCGGAGTGGAAAAGTGCAGCTCGCCAAACTGCCCGCTGAGGTTCAGAAGCCGCATGCTCAGCGCTGCCATCGCCAGACCAGCTATCCCGCCCAGCGCACAGATTAAAAGCACTTCCAAAATCGATTGCCGCGCGACCCGGAGTACTCCGGCGCCGAGCGCGCGCCGTACAGCGACTTCAAACGCACGCTGCGTAGAACGCAAAACGAGTAATCCTCCGACGTTCACGCACACGATCACAAACAGGACTGCCACTGACCCGAACAAAATCCATGTCCAGGACTGGAGCGATTCATTGTTTTCAGTTGATAGCGGAACCATGAAATACTTCCAGCCGGTCAAGTCAACCGTGTAATCACCGCGGTTTCTGACAGCGGCTTCACGGCTGATGCGGTCCAGTCTTTTGGATGCCTCATCAAATGTCACGCCATCTGCCAGGCGGCCATACATCCGCAGAAATACATTCTGCCTGCCGTGATATCCCAACCACTCCGACTTGAAGACAGCCGGCACCCACATTTGCGTTGCATCGTTGGGGAACGAGAATGAGCGCGGCATTACGCCAATGACTGAGTAATATTCTCCGTTCAGCCGGAGCGTCTTTTGAAGCACGTGTGGATCACGTCCGAATGCATCCCGCCAATATGCATCGCTCAACAACACGACGTGCGGGCCCCCGGGACGTTCCTCGACCGGCGAGAAGTAACGTCCCAAAGCTGGCCGTACCTCCAGGGTTTGAAATAGTGAAGTAGTGGTTGCGACGGCATTGACCTTCTGGGCATGATCGATCCCGCTCCGGCTCAGATCGAGGAAGAAGAACCCGCCTACATGGCTGAACAGATGTTTGTATTTTGCGAGGTCCAGATAATCAAGCGGAGAAACCCCTAATCTGGTCATTTGAAGACGAGGGAACTGGCTGTGAACCGCAACAAGCTGCTGTGGATTCGGGTATGGGAGAGGACGGAGCGCAACCGCATAGAGCGCTGAGAACGCGGCGGTGGCGCCGCCGAGCCCAACGGCGAGTACAGCGACGCAGGAGAGCACCATCAACGGCGCTCTCCTGAACTGACGCAACATAATCCGAAGATCCGGCACAAGAGCTGCCGTAAGCCGGTCCATACGATCTAAGAATACGTCTCTCCGAAACCCGAGGCGCTATTGTATACACTTCGTCTTTGAGATGACCGATATGCGATTTCGCGCCGTTTATCGTCGATCTTCAGGAGGTACACCTGTGCTGTTCGTAAATGACTACCGGCGCATAGGCATCGCATTTCTTGCGGTTGCGTCCACGGCGGTACTGCTGTGGCTTGGCAACGGGCTTAACCCCTGGTGGCCGCTGATGTGGTTTGCGCCCCTCCCTGTTCTGCTGTTCGCCCTGCGCAGTTCCTGGTGGAGCGCGGCCCTGACTGCCTTCTTCGCGTCGCTACTCGGCGGCCTCAGTATGTGGCATTATTTCCGCCTTGCGCTGCACGCGCCTGCTTCCATGTGGGTGGTCACTTACTCAATCGTCGCGCTGGTGTTCACCGCGGCGGTGTTGCTGTTCCGCGCCCTGCTGCTGCGCTGCGCTTTGTGGAGCGCGCTGCTGTCCTTCCCCGCCATGTGGGTTTCCTGCGAATACCTGAGCAACCTCTTTACATCGAACGGCACTGCGGGTAGTCTTTCCTATTCGCAATTGAAGTTTCTGCCCTTCCTGCAACTCGCCTCCGTGACCGGACCGTGGGGCATGAGCTTTCTGCTGTTGTTACTTCCTGCCGCGTTGGCCATTGGCCTCCACTTCCGCCATTCGGCGTCAAAGCAAGCGCTGCGGGCTGTCACCGTGAGTTTCGGCGTAATTGGACTGGCGCTGCTCTTCGGAGTGGTGCGCCTTGCGCTTCCATCTCCGGACCAACGCATAAGAGTGGGTCTAGTCGCATCCGACGAACCAGCCAACGTCGATATAGCGGTCGAAGGTCCGGATACGGGGCGATTATTCCGCGATTATGCGGGCCAAGCCGAAAAGCTCGCCGCCGCTGGGGCGCAAATCATCGTCATGCCGGAGAAGCTTGGCATTGTGGTGGATCCCAATACCAGGCCCACCGATGCCATCTTCCAATCCGTGGCCGATAAAAGCAAATCCACCATTGTTGTGGGAATGGTTCATGTATCCCCGCCTGTGCAGTACAACCAGGCGCGCGTGTATGCGCCCAACACTCCGGTGCTGGACTACAACAAACACCACATGCTGCCGCTGTTCGAATCCCAGTTCAAACCCGGCACGATGCTCACGCTTTTGCCCGAGCCTTCCGGCATCTGGGGCGTGCAAATTTGCAAGGACATGGATTTTGCTAGCCTCTCGCGTCAATACGGTAAAGCGGGTACTGCTCTGATACTGACGCCCGCATGGGATTTTGTTGTGGATCGCGCGTGGCACGGTCACATCGCAATCATGCGCGGCGTGGAAAGCGGCTTCAGCATCGCGCGTTCGGCGAAGAACGGCTACCTTACTGTGAGCGATGCTCGCGGCCGTATCCTTGCCGAGACTCGAAGCAACTCTGCGCCTTTCGCCACGTTGGTAGCGGAGGTTCCAGCGGTGCACCACACCACTCTCTATCTTCTGCTCGGCGACTGGTTCGCCTGGCTCACCCTTGCAACGCTCGCTTTCACACTCATACAGCTTTTCCGGGTGCGCAAGAAGTCGCATGGATCTCCACGTCTCGCGGCGTCGCAAGGAAATGAAATTCTTACGCCCCCGCTTTCTCGCTAAACACAACCCGCACCGCTTTTCTCGATGCGTTCTCGTACGACGGCTCCAGCGCCTTCAGGAACGGGACTTCGCCGCGCTTGTCAGGTGCAATCCGAAACCGGCAAGCCTATGCAGGTTTTTTCAGAGGCTACCTTGGTACGGGACAGAGCGTTTGGTCCAATCTCCTGTGTGCTCATAAGGTCAAGGTCGCTGACGCTCGCGGCTCTGTTTCGAGGTTTCGGACAGTGAGGAGAAGGTCTTGGTTCATCATCAGTGCCCTTGGGCTTCGCGTCTTCAAAGAGGTGCGTGCTGCGCCCACCACGGTAATGAAAACGTCCGAGAAGATCGATCTGTTTCAAACGCCGATCAAACCGATTCAAAATAGTCGGAATCCAGCCGTTTCAGCGTAAAGGTCCGGGTCGGTGTAACGCCCACGTTGTGCTCGATCATCAGATCGGCAAGCTCTTTGCCGTCGATCAGCACGACTTTTTTCTCAATTCTCTGAACGTAGGCTATAGCATCCGGTGTGAACGTTGATGTTGTAATGAAAACACCCTTGCGTGCCCGAAACCCCTCCAGACTGCCCGCAAAGGCCTGAACGAGCGGCCGACCGATCGAATCCTTCCAACGCTTAGCCTGAACATAGATCAAATCTAGTCCCAGTTTATCTTCCTTGATGATCCCGTCAATTCCGCCATCGCCACTGCGTCCAACAGCTTTCCCTGCATCTGCGACAGAACCGCCATAGCCCATAGCTACAAGCAGATCGACGACAAGGTTCTCGAAAGATGCTGGAGATATCTTCCCGACTGCATCGATCACATCGGCAGCCAGCGCTTTCCGAAGGACCTCATAAGCAGCGGATAATTCTTCTTCGGGTGTTTGCGTCGACTCGATTTTAAATTCTGACTGGTTGTTCTGGTGAATATAACCCTTGTGGAAGGCCACGAACTCAGGAAAGGCATTTAATGCCTTGACACTTAGCCGCTCGGGATGGGCTCTAAAAAGCTCGTTCCCTCTCTCGGTGATCCGGTACACTCCACGTTTCGTCTTCTGGAGCGCGCCTGCTTTCATTAAATAAACCGTGGCCCATGCGACCCGATTGGCGAAAACCGATTGCGTTCCGCTAGGCAGTCTCTGCTCTAACTCTTCTCCCGTGAGCTTCAGAGATTCGGCGATCTTCTCTCGTAATTCGTTTGTCGAGTGCTCCGCTCCGTCTGATGTGAGCTGGAGAATAGGAGCCAAAAAGCTCTGGAAATCGGGTATCGGCATCGATTCACTAGATTCTACCTTCGAATTCTTTTGTCATCACCTCGGCTGGAAGTGACACCTTACGCCCCCGCTTTCTCGCTAAACACAACCCCCTCCGCTTTTCTCGATGCGTTCTCGTACGACGGCTCCAGCGCCTTCAGGAACGGGACTTCGCCGCGCCAGAATTGAAGGCTTCCCAGCCGGCGCGGCAATGCCGCTGTCACTTTTGGTAAATTCACATCGCCTAGGAGATCAGCCGGAAGCGGTCTGGCGTTCCAGAATTCTTCCGGCACAGAGGGCAGCGGTTCCGGAGCTACGACCGCTTCCGTTGTTTGCGCCTCGGCAACTCGCCCTTCCCCGAGCATCGCGGTAAACTCATCCCGATCCGCGCCGCGCATCCGGAAGATCAAAAACGGATCTTTGTCGAATGCTTCGCCCAGCAAGTAATAAACGGCTGCCACGTGCTTGCACGGGTTCGACCAGTCCGGACACGAGCAGCCGGTCGAGATCTCGCTCGATTTCTCCGGAAACAGCGATAGTCCCGCCTGTGTGAATGCCTGCTCAATTTCCTGTGGCATCTCTCCGGCAAGCAGCTTGGCTGCGAAAATGGCTTGCGTCGAAAGTTGTCCGGCCAGCCGTTTCCATTCCGTTGGCATCAGTGGGCGCACCTTGATGCTCACCTGGTACGGCTCCGGCCGCGATCCCTGCACACGCGCCTCAATCATCCCCTTCTTTACGTCGATCGAAAGCACTTGTCCTTTGCGCGCGTAAGATCGCCCCCGCTGCAGCCGTGCGCCGATATCGAAGCTTTCCAATACTTCAATCCAGCGCCGTCCCCACCAACTCTCTCCAAATCGGCCGCGCTGCGTGGCGGCTTTGATCCCGCCCTTCGCCTGCCGAGGCCTCGAAGGTGGAGGAAATCGCCCGAACCGTTCCCAATCATCGAATCGCACGTTTACTCCGCTACCGCCGTCTTCTGCAACGCGAAAAGATTTCGCAACTGGGCGGTCGATAGCTGGGTGAGCCATGCTTCGCCGCTCCCCACCACTCCCGCTGCCACTTCCTTCTTCAGCTCGATCATCTCGTCGATTCTCTCCTCCAGCGTTCCGGCGCAAACGAACTTATGTACCTGCACGTTCTTCTTTTGGCCCAGCCGGAACGCCCGGTCGGTTGCCTGGTTTTCCACTGCCGGATTCCACCACCGGTCGAAATGAAAAACATGATTGGCCTGCGTCAGATTCAATCCCGTGCCGCCTGCCTTCAGTGAAAGGATGAACAGCGGCGGTCCGTCCGCTTCGTCTTGAAAACGATCCACCATGTGGTCGCGCTGCTTCTTCGGAACCCCTCCGTGCAGGAA
>Ga0308173_10000126_pt1 | contig 26578 bp, 16 predicted proteins | sample PhyPR1_FD_203716 | JGI IMG/M metagenome (GOLD analysis project Ga0308173, IMG submission 203716) | Soil microbial communities from UC Gill Tract Community Farm, Albany, California, United States - DLSLS.P.R1 | ecosystem: Environmental > Terrestrial > Soil > Agricultural land | place: USA... | reverse complement strand
GATATTTATTTATACTTTAAAAGTTTAATGGCTTAATCTTGCTTTACTGTTTGACCTACGAGTCTATCAGTCGCGTAAGCGGGGCATATGATCACAAGATGCATTAAGGAAAGGTCTTGGATTATAGAAAAAGTTACGCTAGGGATTTATAACTGTGAGTCCTCCAATATTTAAAAATATTGGTAATATATTGGGTAAATTTCAAAGACAACTTATAATTATTTAAGTGTATTTGAAGCGAAACTTATTTTTAGCATGTGTTTATCTTTAAGATAAATTTAAATAAGGACGTTCAACGACTAAAAGGTGAGTATGGCTAACAATAATCCTTTTTTAATGCCCAACATCTTTATTAACTGAAAAATAAATATATATTATTTGTATAATTATTATTATTATTTTAATAATAATGTAATAGACTTGGTTTACCAAGCTTTGGTATTATATAATTAATTATAATTAATTATATTAATATTTTAGTGTTATATAAAATATGTTAAATATTATAAAATCAAAATTAAATACTACATATAAAAAAAAATCACTAAATAGTCCAGATGTAACCATTTATAAAAAAGATATTATTCCTGCAGTAAGAAATTGAAAAAGTAGTATTTATGCTTTTAATAAAAATGCTGTAAGTTTAATACCTATTAAAAGTAGATTTGTTATGAAATTGGTTAAAGGATATTTTAATTCATACCATTTAGAATTAGAATCTTTATTAAGAAAAGAAAGGTTACGTCGTAGATTTAGAAAAATATCAACTAATAAAATATTTATTAGTGATGGTGAATTTAAACATACTAATGATAAAGTAAATATAACTTTATATGTATATAATAGACAAAAACTTAATTATTTATTAAAATTAAAAAAAAGATATATAAAATTATTTTCAAAGGCTAGATTTATAAGAAAGTTAAAATTAATAAGAAATGTAGGTTTAAGAATATTAAATCAACAAAAAGATAAAAGTATGATTTTAGCGAATGTTTTACCTAAATACAATTCAAAGGTATATACAGTACAAAATATTTATTATAACAGATTTATAAAAAAAAGTTTAAAAAGACTAAAATACTATATGCTTTATAAGCAAATACTTTATATAAATAAAGCAAAATTTGAAAATTCATATATACAAGGTTTAATAGGTTTAATTAAAAAAATTTATAATAAAAATGTAGAATTCAATATAATTAATTTAAAATATTTTTATTTTAATAGTAGTATTTACTCACAACCATTAGAATTAAAAATAAAGAAAAAAAAAACAGTGTTGAGATATCTTAAAGTTTTAATAAGAAAGGCAAAAATAAAAAATATTAAATTAGTAGAAAAATCAAAAAAATTCTTTACAGTTAATAATTTTGATACAAATAATTTAATAAATGGTTTAATGCAGCAAAATATAACTAATACAGAATATCTGAAAAAAATTATATTAAATGAAATAAAATATAAAAGAGTATCAGGTGTTAGATTAGAAGCTGCAGGTAGATTAACTAGACGTTTTTCTGCATCAAGATCACAACGTAAAACTAAATATAAAGGAAATTTAGAAAATGCTTATTCATCTATTAAAGGTTATCCTACACCTGTATTAAGAGGAAACTTTAAGGCTAATTTACAACGTACTGTAATAAATTCTACATCCCGTGTTGGAGCTTTTGGAATTAAAGGTTGAGTAAGTGGTACTTAATAAATAAACTAATATCAATTTTCCCTTTCTTTAATAAGTTAATAAAGATGATGAAATAGTCTGAACCGTTTTGAGAAAAATGGAAATAAAAGTATAAATCTTTTATGATAACACAAATTGAACAGGCTAATTTGCGCAAGAGAGTACAAATTGAGTGCGCGGTTTGGCACCTCGATGTCGGCTTAGCTCATCCACATGCATGCAGAAATCATGAAGGGTTCGACTGTTCGTCGATTAAAGAGCTACATGAGCTGGGTTTAATACGTCGTGAGACAGTATGGTTTCTATCTTCTAGAGGGAATTAAAGTAGATTAAAGATAGCCCCTTCGTACGAAAGGAGTTGGGTATATTGATCTCTGGTTTACCTGTTGTTTATGGTATATAGTTTACTAATATCGAATGCTTTTACTAAAGTATTTTGATCCCATAGGCATGGCAGGAAAGCTACATCAGTTAAAGATAAGTGTTGAAAGCATCTAAACGCGAAGCAAACTTTATGATACTTTTAAACGTAGTAGAACACTACGAGTATAATTGTTATTAATAACAATTAATAGGCTTTGGTTGTAATAATGAAAACATTTTTAGATATAAAGTACTAATTATTTTAATAATAATACTAGGTATTACACATATCATTTTTAATTAAGCTAAGCCTTTTTAGCATAAAAGTAATGCAACCGTTTTGTAATCGGTAGAAGTGAGTGCGATACTCGCATAAGGCTATTACAAAAATTAATAATTATTTTTGTAATAATGTTTAATTATACGAGACCCAATGGTCAAGGCTGGTTAAGACATAACATTTTCACTGTTAGTGCGGGAGTTCAAATCTCCCTTGGGTTGAAAGAGATTAGCTCAGTTGGTAGAGCTGTCGCTTTACACGCGAAAGGTCAGGTGTTCAAATCACCTATCTCTTAATGCGGATTGATGTAACAGTAACATATATGGCTCATGTCCATAAAATTTAGGTGCGAATCCTAAGTCCGCAACCAAAGACTATAGCTTAATCGGTAAAGCGAACCACTCATGATGGTTTGAGTAAATGTTCAAGTCATTTTAGTCTTATATAATCCGAGTGCTGGAATTGGTAGACAGTCTTAATTTAAGCTTAAGTGGCGCAAGCCGTAAACGTTCGAATCGTTTCTCGGGTATATAAGGGGTTATAGTTTAACTGGTAAAACGGCGATTTTGCATATCGTTATTTCAGGATCGAGTCCTGATAACTCCAATAACATTTTAATGTGTTTATTTTATACTGTTAATTGTTTTATTTTTATATTAATGTTATAAGCTCGAGAAGCTCAATTGGTAGAGCAGATCACTGAAGTTGATTTGGTTGTAAGTTCAAGTCTTACCTCGGGCAATGTATAGGGAGTATGGGTATGCTGAAATTGGTAACCAGGTTCCGCTTAGGACGGAATAGTTTTCTACTTTACAAGTTCAAGTCTTGTTACCCATATTTATTTATGTTGTCGACTAATAGGTAAGTCATAAATTTTTGGTATTTACTATTGGGTGTTCGAGTCGCCCCAACATAATATAGTAATATTTTATAGAATGTAATGAATTACTATTAGCCAGGATAGTTCAATAGGTAGAACAATAATTTCATGAATTAAGAATGAGAATTCGAATTTCTCTCCTGGCCGGTTTGTAAGGATTATAATAAAAATAGCTTAGTTTAAATTTATAATTAAAAAAATATCCCACAATATAGAATCAAAACCAGTTATTTTACTTTGTCATTGTAAAAATAATTAATATACTTCTATTGTACGAACAAGCTCTTGTTTTTGTTACATAAAAAGTCTCTTATTAAAGCCGATAGATTTAATAATCTAAAAAAATGCTCTTTAATATGAACAATTTAAGGCTTGCTGTGATATGTGTAATTATGAAGATAAAAATATGAAAATTCTATGTAGTAAATAGATAAATATAAATATGTAATATTATATTACATAATATAATATAATATAATATAAGGTGGGTATAGTTCAATGGTAGAACGGCTGTATGTGGCATAGTATATCCTAGTTCGATTCTAGGTATCCTCCCTAGATAACAATAAAGTTGTTATCCACATAAATAATTTCGAAGTATATTAAAACTCACATTGAATGATAGGATGTTAAAATCCCTAAAGTCTAAAATTTAAAGTTTTAGTAAAAATTAAATAAGTCAATATATTTATTGCATATAAGGTTCAATGTTACCTACTTTATCTGTCTATTTATAGACTGAGAAAAAGATAATTTACGATGCTTTGTCCGCAGGTATTAGTGATATAAACAATCAAATTAGAGGTTTTTCTACTTCACCAATACAAAAAGAAGAAGTTTTACATACTACGGAAGAAGCAAGTTCGGTTTTAACATTTAAAAATCCAACAGAATGACAGGAAAGATGATTTTTATCTTCTAATGCAAAAGATATTGGAACATTATATTTAATGTTTTCATTATTTTCAGGGTTAATAGGTACAGCCTTTTCGGTATTAATAAGATTAGAATTATCAGGACCAGGAGTGCAATACATATCAGATAATCAATTATACAATAGTATAATAACAGCTCACGCTATAATGATGATTTTCTTCATGGTAATGCCAGCATTAATAGGTGGTTTTGGAAATTTCTTATTACCTTTATTAGTAGGAGGTCCAGATATGGCATTCCCTAGATTAAATAATATTAGTTTCTGATTATTAGTACCTAGTTTATTTTTATTCATATTCTCAGCAACAATAGAAAATGGAGCAGGTACAGGTTGAACATTATATCCTCCATTATCAGGAATACAATCTCACAGTGGACCAAGTGTAGATTTAGCTATTTTTGGTTTACACTTAAGTGGAATTAGTAGTATGTTAGGAGCTATGAATTTTATAACAACTATATTAAATATGAGAAGTCCAGGTATACGTTTACATAAATTAGCATTATTTGGTTGAGCTGTTGTAATAACAGCTGTGTTGTTATTATTATCATTACCTGTTTTAGCTGGAGGTATAACTATGATTTTAACAGATAGAAACTTTAATACTTCATTCTTTGAAGTAGCTGGTGGTGGTGACCCTATTTTATTCCAACATTTATTCTGATTCTTTGGTCATCCTGAAGTTTATATTTTAATTATACCAGGATTTGGTATTATTAGTACAGTTATTGCTGCTGGATCAGGAAAAAATGTATTTGGTTATTTAGGTATGGTTTATGCTATGTTATCTATTGGTGTATTAGGTTTCATAGTTTGAAGTCATCACATGTATACAGTTGGTTTAGATGTAGATACTAGAGCTTACTTTACAGCTGCTACTTTAATTATTGCAGTACCTACAGGTATTAAAATATTTAGTTGATTAGCTACATGTTATGGTGGATCTTTACATTTAACACCACCGATGTTATTCGCATTAGGATTTGTTGTATTGTTCACTATAGGTGGTTTAAGTGGAGTTGTTTTAGCTAATGCATCTCTTGATGTTGCTTTCCACGATACTTATTATGTTGTTGCTCACTTCCACTATGTATTATCTATGGGTGCTGTATTCGCATTATTTAGTGGTTGATATTTCTGAATACCTAAAATATTAGGTTTATCTTACGATCAATTTGCAGCTAAAGTTCATTTCTGAATCTTATTTATAGGTGTTAATTTAACATTCTTCCCTCAACACTTCTTAGGTTTACAAGGTATGCCTAGAAGAATCAGTGATTACCCTGATGCTTTCTATGGTTGAAATCTAATTAGTAGTATAGGTTCTATTGTTAGTGTTGTAGCTACTTGATATTTCTTAACTATCATTTATAAACAATTAACAGAAGGTAAAGCTGTGTCAAGATATCCTTGATTAACTCCACAATTATTTAGTGATACATTCCAAGTTTACTTTACTAGAAACAATAGTTCATTAGAATGATGTTTAACTAGTCCACCTAAACCTCATGCCTTTGCTAGCTTACCTTTACAATCTTAATCTTTAAAGTAAAATTGTCTAAGGTTAATTATATTTTAAAATAAGTCAATATTTATTAGACTTAATAGCTATATTAGTATAAACGGATGAACACATAATAATGGTATTATATTAGAAAATTTTTTTCAAGATGGGATTTATAAGTTAACTATCCCAGATCTTTTTCAAAACATGATTTTCTTCCAACAATGTTGGAATTATTTCATTGAATAATAATATAAAATTATATCAATTTTTATTATAACGATAATGTTAAAAATCTTTTTTCTTAGTATATATTTTTATAAAAATATTAAAATTTTTTAATGTTACAAGCAGCTAAAATAATAGGAACAGGAATGGCCACAACAGGTCTTATAGGAGCAGGAGTAGGAATTGGTGTTGTTTTTGGTGCACTAATCTTAGGTGTTGCAAGAAACCCCTCATTAAGAGGACAATTATTCTCTTATGCTATATTAGGTTTTGCTTTTGCTGAAGCAACAGGATTGTTTGCTTTAATGATGGCTTTCTTATTATTATATGTAGCTTAATAGCTATATATTTATTTTTTAAGAATAACATAAATATGTATTATTTATGCTAAATTTCTCTATTTTATATAATATTATTATATTAATTTCTTCAGTTCGAAGGTTTTAATTAAAATTAGTATTTATTATCTAATATAGATTAAGTATGTAATACATACCATATATTGTAAAAAAAAACAATTAAATGATGATAACATTTCATAATAAATTTTAAGAAAATAATGATTGAAATAATTCTTTTTTTGATTAACATATAATAAATATTGTAAATATGACAACAACGAGTTTTTTTTTGTTTTTAATACCAGTATTAGGAATAATACTATTATTAGTTAATTTAATATTGTCACCACATTATGCATACGAAGAAAAAGATAGTGCTTTTGAGTGTGGATTTCATTCTTTTTTAGGACAAAATAGAATGCAATTTAGTATATCTTTTTTTATATTTGCTCTATTATTTTTATTATTTGATTTAGAAATTTTATTAGTATACCCTTATGTTGTAAGTGCATATACTAATGGTATATATGGTTTAGTAATAATGTTAGTATTTTTCTTAGTATTAACTTTAGGATTTGCATTTGAATTAGGTAAAAATGCTTTAAAAATAGAAAGTAGACAAGTATATAATTTTAATACTAAATCTTGAAAAGGATATTCTTTAATATATAATTAATATTATATATAATTACAAGTTTATGCAATACTATTTTTTAGGCAAGAGCTATTAATATTACTGAAATTAGTATTAGACAAATATTAAACAAATAAAAAAAATGAATTTAAATTATTATATATTAAATATACAGTTGGATGCACCAACACCTTGAGGTTTATTTTTCCAAGATAGTGCTTCACCACAAATGGAAGGGATAGAAGAATTACACAATAATATTATGTTCTATTTAGCTATAATTTTATTTACTGTTACATGAATTATGGTAAATATTATAAGAACTTTTGCAGCTAGAAGATCACCTATAGCACATAAATATATGAATCACGGTACTTTAATAGAGTTAATTTGAACTATAACACCAGCATTCATATTAATATTAATAGCATTCCCTTCATTCAAATTATTATATTTAATGGATGAGGTAATGGATCCATCATTAGTTGTTTATGCAGAAGGTCATCAATGATATTGAAGCTATCAATATCCAGATTTCACTAATGAAGATGATGAGTTCATAGAGTTTGACTCATATATAGTACCTGAAAGTGATTTAGAAGAAGGTCAGTTTAGAATGTTAGAAGTAGATAATAGAGTTATAATACCAGAATTAACACACACTAGATTTGTTATTTCTGCAGCAGATGTTATACATTCTTATGCTTGCCCATCTTTAGGTATTAAAGCTGATGCTTATCCAGGAAGATTAAATCAAGCATCTGTTTACGTAAATCGTCCCGGAACGTTTTTTGGACAATGTTCAGAAATCTGTGGTATATTACACAGTTCTATGCCCATCGCTATTCAATCAGTTTCAATCAGAGATTTCTTACTATGATTGAGAGACCAAATGGAAGGTTAAATTAAATAAAATAAAAACAAAAATTAAATCAATACAGTTCATAAGTTATTTTAAGTATTTTTATTACAAAGAAATATATTTAAATCCTAATTTAGCATTTAAATTGCTAAATATTTATAGATTAATTATAGGAATTATAGTAATTTATATTATAATTAATGAAAACACTAATTATGTATATAAATTATTGGGTATATATACTGATAATTATATACAAGAATTATCACCAATAGATTGTATTTTGTTAAAAATGGATTCGTGAGGTAATAGTAATCCTTATGGTTATGGAAATCCTTTTGGTGAGGGGTCATCTAGTAATGTACCACCAAGTGGGGGTCCACCAGGTAATAATCCTACAGGTATAGAATCCACTATAGAAAATGAAAATTCTAAAAGTAGAGAACAAGATTCAGGTCGTAAAGAACAAGATTCAGGTCGTAAAGCTAACCGTAGAAGAGGTTTAGAGGGTCCTCATTATCGTTATTATGATCGTTCAACACATAAATATGTATATCCTGAAGCTTATCATGAAAAGGAGCCTATTTATTTGGCTAATAAAACAACTCGTGTTTATTTACATGGAGGTATATCATATACATATATATGTGATAGTTTTCATGAGGAGGATCGTTATTGTAAAATAACATATCCTGATGGTACATATGCTTTTATTTTTAATAAAGAAACAGTTATGAATCATATTGATTTTCATAGAAAACATATACAACTAGGTCATCGGTCTAACCCACCATTTTCTTATATAGATTACTATAATGATCATTTTGATCCTTTTAGAAAGAAAAAAATAATTGAAAAGTTTTTTAGAGATAGTTATGTTAATAAATAATATATATTATATTTAATTTAATATCTACGCGGGTTTAGGGTGAGGTATACACATATGCAAATATATTAATATAATAGTAAATATAATTTAAGTAAGTATATTTACTAGAATTTATAGAATATTAAATCATATTAATATGCACTGTGGGGTAAGTGTACATGGTAAATACATGTATATATACTTTGGGTAGTAGATATATTTAGAGTTGATATTTATAAATAATATAAATATTTAAAAGAGTATTTTTAATATATAATTAACATTATTTATCTATTTCTTTCTCATTATCGTCTGAATCAGATACCGTGTTTAGTTCAGGTGAAAACTAAAATGATTATAACAATATTAATAGTATTACATAAAATATTTTGTATTGTGAAAACAAAGTTATAATTATAACTTTTTAGTAAATATTACTAGATTTGTTTTGTCAAATATTATAAAATTTATAATATAAGATAAATTACATTTCTATAAATGTTAAACGCATTAATTTAATGGTAGAATTGCGTGCTACGGACACGTATATATGAGTTCGAATCTTGTATGCGTTTATTTATAAATAATATAAATAAATTAAACAGTAATATCTGTAGTATAGATAAATCAAATAAAAAATATAAATAAGCAATGAATTTTTCAATATTGTTATTTCTAATAGGAATATTAGGATTTGTTTTAAATAGAAAAAATATTATATTAATGTTAATTTCAATTGAAATAATGTTATTATCTGTTACATTCTTAATATTAATTAGCTCATTAAGCTTTGACGATATTTTAGGACAAACATTTGCTGTGTATATAATAACAATTGCAGGAGCTGAATCTGCTATAGGTTTAGGAATTTTAGTAGCATATTATAGATTAAGAGGAAGTATTTCAATACAATATAAATAATGTATTTGGCATTGATAATTTTACCCCTTTTAGGTTCTGTAGTATCAGGTTTTTTTGGTAGAAAAGTAGGAGTTAGTGGAGCTCACATAATAACATGTACTTCAGTAATAACTACAACATTCTTAGCAATAATAGCCTTTTTTGAAGTAGGTTTTAATAATATACCAGTAACAATAAATATAGCAAGATGAGTGGATGTGGAATCACTTTATGTATTATGAAATTTTAGATTTGATTCTTTAACAGTGTCTATGTTAATACCTGTATTAATAGTATCTAGCTTAGTACATGTATATTCAATAAGTTATATGAGTCATGATCCGCATAATCAAAGATTCTTTAGTTATTTAAGTTTATTCACATTCATGATGATTATACTTGTTACAGGAAACAATTATTTAGTAATGTTTGTAGGTTGAGAAGGAGTTGGTATTTGTTCATATTTATTAGTAAATTTCTGATTTACTAGAATAGCAGCAAATCAAAGTTCTTTATCAGCCTTATTAACAAATAGAGTAGGTGATTGTTTATTAACTGTGGGTATGTTTGCTTTAATATGATCTTTTGGTAATATAGATTATAGTACTGTATTTGCATTAGTACCTTATTACAATGAAAATATTATAACTATAATAGGTATTTGTCTATTAATAGGTGCTACAGCAAAAAGTTCACAAGTAGGTTTACACATTTGATTACCTCAAGCTATGGAAGGTCCTACACCTGTTTCTGCTTTAATTCACGCTGCTACTATGGTTACAGCAGGAGTTTATCTATTAATGAGATCATCACCTTTAATAGAATATAGTTCAACAGTATTAGTTATATGTTTATGATTAGGAGCTGTAACTACAGTATTTAGTTCTTTAATAGGTTTATTCCAACAAGATATTAAAAAAGTTATTGCTTATTCTACTATGAGTCAATTAGGTATGATGGTTATAGCTATAGGATTATCAAGCTATAATTTAGCATTATTCCACTTAGTAAACCACGCTTTCTATAAAGCATTACTATTCTTAGGTGCTGGTTCAGTAATACACGCAGTAGCTGATAATCAAGATTTTAGAAAATATGGTGGTTTAAGAGAATTTTTACCTTTAACATATTCAGTAATGTTAATAGCTTCATTAAGTTTAGTTGCTGTACCTTTCATGACAGGATTCTATTCTAAAGATTTTATTCTTGAATCTTCTTATGGACAATTTTATTTATCAGGTACTATAGTATATTTTGTAGCTACTATAGGTGCTATGTTCACTACACTTTATTCAGCTAAAGTTTTATACTTAACATTCTTAGCTAATCCTAATGGTCCATTACCTAGTTATAAACATGCTCACGAAGGAGATTTATTCCTGACAATACCTTTAATAGTATTATCTATATTCTCTATATTCTTTGGTTATATAACTAAAGATATATTTATAGGTTTAGGAACAGGTTTCTTTGCAGATAATAGTTTATTTATTCACCCTAGTCATGAAATAATGTTAGATACAGAATTTGCTGTGCCAACATTCTTTAAATTATTGCCTTTTGTATTTACAGTTTCATTAAGTATAATTTCAGTTTTATTATCTGAATTCTTACCTAAATTACTTATTAACTTCAAATACACTAAATTAGGATATAACGTATTTAGCTTCTTTAATCAAAGATTCTATGTAGAATTATTCTATAATAAATACATTGTAGAAGGTGTTCTTAAATTAGGTGGTCAAACTACTATGAGTCTTGATAAAGGTTCTGTTGAATTATTAGGACCATATGGTTTAGAAAAAGGATTATTATCTCTAAGTAATAGTTTAGGTAGATTAAGCACTGGTATTATAACTACTTATGCTTTATATATATTCATAGGATTAATATTCTATATTTCATTATTATATTTCTCTTATACTGATAATAATTTATTAATATTAGTAGTATTTGCTTTATTTGTATTATTAAATAACAAATTATCATCTACTAAATAATATAAATATGTTATTATCTATAAAATAATATATATTATATTATTTTATTTAATTTGTTTAATTTAAATTTATCTTTTAAATTGGATATGCTTTTATCCTCAATATTCTGTTTATTATTATCTAATGCTTTGTCTTTTAGACGTGATACAGCTATTCTGTACTCAAGAGTAGGAATAATTGTATTATTTTATTGTATCTTTTTATCATATAATAATTTATTTATTACATATTTAGATAATGGTATTGGGCTATTTGGAGGTTTATTTTATACATCTTCTATAACACAATCATTTCATATATTAATATTTATAATAAGTTTATTAATATTGAATATGACAGGATTTTATCCTAGAAAACTATTGTCAGATGAATATATGAGTTTTAGCAAATTATTATTTACAAAATTGCAATTTGTTAAAAATATTGCTGTATCAAATATAATATTAAAAAAAGGAGAACAATACACTATAATAGAGTATACATTAATGTTATTATTTATAATAACAGGAAGTATATTATTAATATCTAGTAGTGATTTTGTATCTATTTTTTTATCTATAGAACTACAAAGTTATGGTTTATATTTACTATGTACAATGTATAGAAATTCAGAATCAGCAACTTCAGCAGGTTTAACTTATTTCTTATTAGGTGGATTATCATCTTGTTTTATTTTATTAGGAATAGCATTAATATATGCTAATTTAGGTGTTACATATCTAGATAGTTTCTATGTTATAAATAATTTAGCTGGAATATTAAATGAACAAGAAATAACTACATATATACCTTATTGCTTATTATTAATAGCTATAGGATTCTTGTTCAAAATTTCAGCTGCACCATTTCATTTCTGATCACCTGATGTTTACGATGGAATACCTACAATAGTTACAACTTTTGTTGCTATAATTGCTAAAATTTCTATTTTAACATTATTATTACAATTAGTTCATTATACTAATAGTATATTTATTACAACACAATATTCTTGAACTACAAGTCTATTATTAAGTTCATTATTATCTTTAATAATAGGAACTATATTAGGTTTAACTCAATTTAGAATTAAAAGATTATTTGCTTATAGTACAATATCACATTTAGGATTTATGTTATTAGCATTAACTATAAATAGTGTTGAATCTATACAGTCTTTTATTTTTTATTTAGTTCAATATAGTTTATCTAATTTAAATGCCTTTATATTATTAGTAGCTATAGGTTATAGCTTATACGCTTATAATGATAATAATGTAAATCATAATAATTTAATAGATAAAAATAATTCACCTATACAACTTATAAGTCAGCTTAAAGGGTATTTCCATATTAACAGTATATTAGCTTTAAGTTTAGCTATTACTTTATTCTCATTTGCAGGTATTCCACCTTTAATGGGATTCTTTGCAAAACAGATGGTGTTCTCTGCTGCCTTACAAGAAGGATTTATATTCCTAACTTTAATAGGTGTATTAACTAGTGTAATAAGTGCTGTTTATTATCTATTTATTGTAAAAACAATGTTCTTTGATGGTCATTCATACACATACTTTAGTAATTTAAAAGACTTAAGAATACCTGCTATTATTACACAAAAAAATAAAATAGTTAAAAAAATATATTTTGATAATAAGTTTGCTTTATCAAGTTCTTTATCAATAATTATTTCTATTTTAACATTAATTATTCTTTTATTTATGTTTATGCCTAATGAATGATTACATATGTCTAACTTATTAGCTATTGTATTATTTATACCAGGTAATATGTAAAATATAATATATACTATAATCTATAAGTTTTATTATCTTTTTAATATAAAATTAATACTTATAAATACCTTAAATATAAGAAAATATATACTTAAAAAAACATAACAAAAATTCTTAAACATTAAAAATTAACTTGGATTTTAAAAATATATATACATATGTATATAAAAATATAAGTGCTAATATATGATAAAAAAAAATAAATAAAAAATAAATAAAAATGAGAATTTTAAAAAGTAATCCCCTTTTAAGAATATTAAATTCATATTTAATAGATGCACCTACTCCAGCTAATATTAGCTATTTATGAAACTTTGGTTCATTATTAGGTTTATGTTTAGTTATCCAAATAGTAACAGGTGTTACATTAGCTATGCATTACACACCTAGTGTTGCAGAAGCTTTTAACTCAGTAGAACACATAATGAGAGATGTAAACAATGGTTGATTAGTGCGTTATTTACACGCTAATACAGCTTCAGCATTCTTTTTCATAATGTATTTACACATAGGTAGAGGTTTATACTACGGATCTTACAAAGCACCTAGAACATTAACATGAGCTATAGGTACAGTAATTGTAATTTTAATGATGGCTACAGCTTTCTTAGGTTATGTATTACCATATGGTCAAATGAGTCTGTGAGGTGCAACAGTTATTACTAATTTAATGAGTGCTATACCTTGAATAGGTCAAGATATTGTTGAATTCATTTGAGGAGGTTTCTCAGTTAACAATGCAACATTAAATAGATTCTTCGCATTACATTTCTTATTACCTTTTGTGTTAGCTGCATTAGTTGTAATGCACTTAATAGCTTATCACGATGTTGTAGGATCTGGTAACCCATTAGGTATATCAGGTAATTACGATAGATTACCTTTTGCTCCTTATTTTGTATTTAAAGATTTAATAACAATATTTATTTTCTTTATAGTATTATCTGTATTTGTTTTCTTTATGCCTAATGCATTAGGTGATAGTGAAAATTACGTTATGGCTAACCCAATGCAAACACCACCTGCTATTGTACCAGAGTGATATTTATTACCATTCTATGCAATATTAAGATCTATACCTAATAAATTATTAGGTGTTATAGCTATGTTTGCATCTATATTAATGTTAATGGTTATGCCTGTAACAGATCTATCAAAATTAAGAGGAGTTCAATTCAGACCATTAAGTAAAATAGCATTCTTTATCTTTGTAGCAAACTTCTTAATTTTAATGCAAATTGGTGCAAAACACGTTGAAACACCATTTATTGAATTTGGACAAATATCAACTGTTCTATACTTTGCACATTTCTTTATCATAGTGCCTGTATTAAGTATTATTGAAAACAGTTTAGTAGAATTAGCTACTAGAAAATAGTAAATGAATTAATTATTAAAATATTACCATAAATATGTAAGATTAAATAACTATTAAAAGTAGTTTATAATTGAAAATATGTATATATTTATATATATATATTTTTTAGTTTATAAATATATAAAAATGAAAAATAAAGAATAATGATAATTTATTCTTTATAATAATTATATATATATATATTAACCATAAAGTATTGATAAAATACTTTATAGGAGTTTGAGCAGAGGGTTCTGCGTTTCGATTGCAAATCAAAATAAAGGGATTCGAGTTCCCCGAACTCCTAAATAAAAACTTACATAATACTAAAATATATTGTTAAATAAAGTATATTATGAATATGTTTAATTAAATATAAGGATATATAATTTGAATATACTGCAAGTGAAAAGAAAAAACGAAATAAATTATATATATTATATTATAATAAAGTTTATAAATAAATATGAAATATATATTAACAGTAATTGAAGGATTATTATTAATTGTTCCTGCTTTATTATCAGTTGCTTTTGTAACTGTAGCAGAAAGAAAAACTATGGCTAGTATGCAAAGAAGATTAGGACCTAATGCAGTAGGTTACTATGGTTTATTACAAGCATTTGCTGATGCTTTAAAATTATTATTAAAAGAGTATGTTTCACCAACACAAGCTAATATTTATTTATTTTTTATAGGACCTATTGTAACTTTAATTTTTGCATTACTAGGTTTTTTAGTTATTCCTTTTGGTTCAGGAATATTTGTATCAGATTTTAGTTTAGGTATACTTTATATGTTGGCTGTATCTTCTTTAGGTACATATGGTATATTATTAGCTGGTTGATCAGCTAATTCTAAATATGCATTTTTAGGATCTCTAAGAAGTACAGCTCAATTAATTAGTTATGAGTTAATATTAAGTACTATTATTTTATTAGTTATATTATTAACAGGGAATCTAAATTTAATTACTATTGTAGAATCACAAAGAGTGGTGGATTTCTTATTACCTTTATTTCCATTATTTATAATATTCTTTGTAGGTTCTATAGCAGAAACTAATAGACCTCCTTTTGATTTAGCCGAAGCAGAATCAGAACTTGTTAGTGGGTTTATGACAGAACATTCTGCTAGTATTTTCGTATTCTTCTTCTTAGCTGAATATGCTAGTATAGTTTTAATATGTATTTTAAATAGTATATTATTCTTAGGTGGTTATTTAAGTATTATACCTGTTGATTTAATTATAAGCACATTAAGCTATTTAGGTGTAGATAACTCTATCTTAGAAGGGTTATATATAAATATATCTTCTTCTCCTTTGAATTTAGGATTAAAAACTATTTTATTAGTATTTGTTTTCATATGAGTTAGAGCTTCTTTCCCTAGAATACGTTTTGATCAGTTAATGTCAGTTTGTTGAACTGTTTTTTTACCTTTAATTATAGCATATGTTGTATTATTACCATGTATTGTATATGGTTTAGACGCTTTACCTACTCAAATAGTATTATAACATTTTTTTATTAATTTTTAAATAAAATAAATCTTAATATTAAATTAATATTTAACATAAATATGCGATATTAATATAATTAATTATATTGTAAATACGCTATATAGTATTATATAGTAATAAATACTAATTATTTTAAATATTACTAATAAATATAAAATAGCTTTGTGTCATCCATAAAGTGTAACAAAGTATGTTTATAAACATATTTAATAAGCAGTAAATAAAAAAAAATATATTAATAGATATATGTCTTTATTATTATTATTAATACCTTTAATAGGAATAAGTATTGTAACAATAGAAGCAAACTACGGATTATCTTTAGTTAATGAGATAAAAATAAAATCTATAGCATTAACTACATCAATAGTAAATTTAATAATTTCATTAGTGATGTTTATACTTTTTGATTTTAGTAGTAAACAATTTCAATTTATTGAAGAACATTATGAAATAAGTTATTTTGATATATATTTAGGTGTAGATGGTTTATCTATTTATTTTATATTATTAACAACTATAATAATGCCTATAGCAATATTATCAAATTGAAATTCAATACAATCTAAAAATGTATTATCCTTTGTGATAATAATGTTACTATTAGAAACATTATTATTAGCAGTGTTCTTAGTTTTAGATATATTATTATTTTACATCTTTTTTGAAAGTATATTACCTCCTTTATTTTTATTAATAGGATTGTTTGGTTCAAGCAATAAAGTAAGAGCTAGTTTCTATTTATTCTTATATACTTTACTAGGTTCATTATTTATGTTATTATCTATAATAGTAATGTCTTCTATTATGGGTACTACTGATTTTGATGCATTATCAAAAGCAAATTTTAGTTATGTAACACAACTATTTTTATTTTATGGTATATTTATAGCTTTTGCTGTAAAAACACCTGTTATTTTCTTAAATACTTGATTATTAAAAGCTCACGTTGAGTCACCATTATCTGGTAGTATTATATTAGCTGGTATAGTTTTAAAATTAAGTTTATACGGTATATTTAGATTAATGTTACCTTTATTACCTAAAGCTTCATTAAACTATACGTACATTGTATATGTAATAGGTGTAATAACTATAATTTATGCAAGTTTTAGTACATTAAGAACAATAGATATTAAAGAACTTATTGCTTATTCATCAGTATCACACGCAGCTGTTTACTTAATAGGTGCGTTCAGTAATACTGTACAAGGAATAGAAGGTGCTATACTGTTAGGTTTAGCTCACGGTTTCGTGTCACCAGGATTATTCATTTGTGCTGGAGGTATCTTATATGATAGATCTTCAACTAGATTAATAACATATTACAGAGGTATGGCTCAAGTTATGCCTGTGTTCTCTATATTATTCTTAATCCTATCTTTAGGTAATAGTGGTACACCATTAACATTAAATTTCTTAGGTGAATTTATGTCATTATATGGTGCATTTGAAAGAATGCCTATATTAGGTGTATTAGCTAGTACTTCTATTGTATTATCAGCAGCTTATACTATGTTTATGTATAATAGAATAGCTTTTGGTGGTTCATACTCTATATACTTTGTAGAAAATATAGGTGATGTAACTAGAAGAGAATTTATAATGTTATTAGTATTTGTAGTATTAACAGTATTATTTGGTATATATCCTGCACCAATATTAGATGGTTTACATTATTCAGTAACTTCTTTAATTTATACTATAAATTAATAATTTAAATATTTATATATTATTTATATATGTATATATATATATATAAATAGTATTCTTACTAGCTCAATGGTAGAGCAGAATACTTCTAATATTTAGATCCGAGTTCGATTCTTGGGTAAGAATTATAATAAAATTTATATTTTTTTATTAGCCCTTATAGCTCAACGGTAGAGCGGAATACTGTTAATATTTTGATAGATGTTCGATTCATCTTAAGGGCTTACTTTTAATATTGAAAAATATTTTTTCGTTACCCTATAATCTTTTAAAGTGAAGATACATTTTAAGAAAGTATCAATTAAAATAATAAATATATCGATATGCCACAATTAGTACCATTTTTCTTTGTAAATCAAGTAATTTTCGCTTTTGTTATATTAACAGTGTTAATCTACGCATTTACTAAATTTATTTTACCAAAATTTGTTCGTATTTTTATTTCACGTATTTACATTAACAAATTATAATAATAAATAAACAGCAATTAGTATTTAATTAAATACTAATAAAATTAATAATAATTTATTATATTAATCTCAATATTGAGTTTCTTTTTGAAAATTATAAGTAAATATTTATATTTATTAAAAAAAAAAAATATGCGTCATTTCGATTTTGTATCAAGTCCTTTAGACCAATTTGAAGTTAGAGATTTATTTTCTATCAACGCTAACTTATTAGGTAATTTACATTTATCTTTAACAAATATAGGTTTATACTTATCTATAAGTATTTTTCTAATATTAACATATAGTTTATTAGCTACAAATAATAATAAAATAATTCCAAACAATTGATCAATAAGTCAAGAAAGTATATATGCTACAGTACACGGTATTGTAATAAATCAAATTAACCCAAATAAAGGACAAATGTTCTTTCCTTTAATGTATGTATTATTCATATTTATATTAATAAATAATTTAATAGGATTAGTACCATATAGTTTTGCATCTACATCTCATTTTATTTTAACATTCTCAATTAGTTTCACTATTGTTTTAGGTGCAACAATATTAGGTTTCCAAAGACATGGATTAAAATTCTTTTCATTATTTGTACCTTCTGGTTGTCCTTTAGGTTTATTACCATTATTAGTTTTAATTGAATTTATATCATACTTATCTAGAAATGTTTCTTTAGGTTTAAGATTAGCTGCTAATATATTAAGTGGTCACATGCTTTTAAGTATTTTAAGTGGATTCACATATAATATAATGACTAGTGGTATAATATTCTTTGTTTTAGGATTAATACCTTTAGCATTTATTATAGCATTCTCAGGTTTAGAGTTAGCTATAGCATTTATACAAGCACAAGTTTTCGTTGTTTTATCATGTTCTTATATTAAAGATGGATTAGATTTACACTAATAAAATCTAAATTATAATAACTAACCGGATAAACCAAAATCCAGAATAAAACCCAACTTTATTAGTATTATATAAATTATTTAATATAATATTAATAAAGTTATATTATATTCAATAAATGCAACTTTTTAAGCAAAAATAAAAAAGTTAAAAGATATAAAAATTTCATGAAAATAGGAAAGTCCAATGCTAATTATGCATATACAGTTAAATATTATAAATATTTAACTTTATAAAAATATAAGGATTTAAACAGAAACTAAAGATTATTTAAAAATTATCGTTAAATAATTTCGAACAATAACCCTATGTTTAGTTTTAAAATTAGAATTATTGAAATTAGACAGAAACTGGCTTATTTATATCTTATAATAACCAAAAATAAAAATAAAAAATTAAAGTAAATATGACACAATATAGGTATGGTATACCAAAAAAAATAGAGAGTTTGATGATGGCTCTAATTGAACACTGTCCAAGTACTTGACACATGCTAATCGAACGACTAATTAGATTTTAAATAATTTTATATTGTTTAGAAATAAGTAGTAGTGGTGTACAGGTGAGTATAAGATAAATTGGCTACCTTAAACTAAGGGAAAAATCCCTTATAGACTTTTATAAGTTATAAAGGTAATATAAATCCGGTTTAAGATGTTAATTTTTATCTCGGTGAGTAGTAGGAAAGGTAATGACTTTTCTAGCAGTAACCGTAGTCGTAACTGGAAAGTTGATCGACCACATTGGGTCTGAAAAAAACCCAATGCTTTTGTGTACAGCAGTGAGGAATATTGGTCAATGGCCGCAAGGCTGAACCAGTAACTTGGAAGAATGTAAGTGTATTTGTATAAATACAATAGCGATTAATTCGCATAAAATTCTAAATAGGTTTTATATAATGACATAATCTATTTATAAGTCTTGACCAAACTACGTGCCAGCAGTCGCGGTAATACGTAGAAGGCTAGTGTTAGTTATCTTTATTGGGTTTAAAGGGTGTGTAGACGGTAAATTAAACTCTAAAAGAGTACTTTTTTACTAGAGTTATATGTGAGAAGGAAGAATACCTGGAGTAGAGATAAAATTTTTTGATACCAGGGGGACTGTCAACGGCGAAGGCGTCCTTCTATGTAATAACTGACGTTGAGATACGAAGGCTTGGGTAGCAAACAGGATTAGATACCCTGGTAGTCCAAGCAGACAATGATGAATGCCAAACATTAGAAAAATTTAATGTATAAACGAAAGTGTAAGCATTCCACCTCAAGAGTACTATGGCAACATATAAACTGAAATCATTAGACCGTTTCTGAAACCAGTAGTGAAGTATGTTATTTAATTCGATGATCCGCGAAAAACCTTACCACAGCTTGTATAACAATTAAGAAAAATTGTTACAAGCGCTGCATGGCTGTCTTTAGTTAATGTCGTGAGATTTGGTTAACTCCTTTAATTAACGAAAACCCTCACTTTATTTATTTATATAAAGTGGTTCGCTACTACATTGGACCAGATAATAGGGATTAAGACAAGTCATTATGGCCTAAATGCTGTGGGCTATAGACGTGCCACATACGCCTTTACAAAGGGATGCGATATTGTGAAATGGAGCTAATCCCCAAAAAAGGAAATATTATGGATTGTAGTCTGTAACTCGACTACATGAAAAAGGAATTACTAGTAATCGTGAATCACCATCGTCACGGTGAATTTTATCTCAGTTAGGTACTAACCACTCGTCAGGCGCTGAAAGAAGAAGATGCAGTAAGTTTGATTTTTTCTGTGTAAAATTATATATAATTAGGTATATAAATATGCAGGAAAGTTTTCGTATGCAAAACTTTGATTGGTGTTAAGTCGAAATAAGGTTCGTGTAATGGAAATTGCACGGGGAGTATAAACATTAATAAAAATATTTACATATGGTATTATAAATACCATATGTTATCTTTCATAGGTATATTGAAATAAGTTTCAACTGGTTCGAATCCAGAAAAAGATAATATTTTTAAGGAAGGGTCCGTTTGTTGGTTTACGGGTTGAGCTGTAAACTCAATGGCTATAGGCCATCGAAGGTTCGATTCCTTTTCTTCCTAATTAGATTGTTATTCTAATCCTATCTAGATATTTTATTTTTGTATAATATAATGATAGATTTTATTTAATTATTTATGAATAATATTTTTTTATTAAACGATTATATAACTAATGGATTTAGTATAGAATTAGTAGATATTATTTATTTAGTATCAATTATATTAGGTATAGCAACTATTTGAGCTAAAAATCCAGTAGTAGCCGTATTATTTTTAATAGGTTTATTTGTTAATATAGCCAGTTTATTAATATTAGTAGGTTATAGTTTCATAGGATTATCATATATTTTAGTATATGTAGGAGCTGTATCTATCTTATTTCTTTTCATTTTAATGTTAATAAACATTAGAGTTTCTGAACTTTTAAATGAAACTACTAATAATTATCCTTTAGGTTTCTTGACAGCTGCATTATTTTATAATATAGTAAACCAAGTTTTACCTTCAAATTTAACAGATAATACTATAACTACACAATTATCAAATTCATTATTAGATGTTTATAATATACAAATAGATAATGAATTTTTTAGTTTAGAAGATTTAAAACAAGGAATCGGTTATGCAAGTAGTAAAGGTTGAGATAGTTCATTAATAGAACCTACACATATAGCTAGTATAGGTAATATTATGTATACAAGTTATTCAATGTGATTAATAATAAGTTCAATTATATTATTATTAGGAATGGTAGGTGCCATTGTAATAACTATTAAACAAAAATAATAATGAAAACTTAAACGATATAAAAAAAAAATATGATATACAGATCAAAAAGTAATTTTCAAAATCATCCTTTTCATTTAGTGTCACCTTCACCATGACCATTATTTAGTAGTGTTTCATTGTTTATATTAACAACAGCTATAGTTTTATTTATGCATGGATTTGAAGGATTTGAGTATCTAGTACCGTTAGCTGTATTTAACGTAATGTACGTTATGGGTTTATGATTTAGAGATGTAATATCAGAAGGTACATACTTAGGTAATCATACAAATGCAGTACAAAAAGGATTAAATTTAGGAGTTGGTTTATTCATTATTTCAGAAGTTTTCTTCTTCTTAGCAATTTTCTGAGCATTTTTCCACAGTGCAATATCACCTAGTGTAGAATTAGGAGCTCAATGACCACCATTAGGTATACAAGCTGTTAATCCTTTTGAATTACCATTATTAAACACAATAATATTATTATCATCAGGTGTAACAATTACATATGCTCACCATTCATTAATACAAGGAAATAGAAAAGGAGCTTTATACGGAACAATAGTTACAATAATATTAGCTATAATATTTACATTCTTACAAGGTGTTGAGTACTCTGTATCTTCTTTCACAATTTCTGATAGTGTATATGGATCATGTTTCTACTTTGGAACAGGTTTCCACGGTTTACACGTTATTATAGGAACAGCATTCTTAGCTGTAGGATTATGACGTTTATCAGCATACCATTTAACAGATCACCATCACTTAGGTTACGAATCAGGTATATTATACTGACACTTTGTTGACGTAGTTTGACTATTCTTATATATCTCTGTGTACTACTGAGGTTATTAGAATTTATTATAAATATATATTTATATTTTAAATAAAATTATATTATTAAATTGATAATATATTAGAGACTTTAGTTTAAAGGTAAAACATGTGACTTTTAATCATTATATTATGGGTTCAAATCCCGTAAGTCTTAACAATATTTACAAAAATGACTATAAGTTAATGGTAGACTGCTTATTTACCATATAAGATGTGCTGATTCGAATTCAGCTAGTCATATTTAGCATATATTTTTAATGGCTATAAGTTAATGGTAGACTGTTTACCTTCCAAGTAAAGTGTGTCGATTCGAATTCGACTAGCCGTATATAAAAAGTAGGGTTAGTAACTTAATTGGTAAAGGGTTTTCTTGTCGAGAAAATAGATGTCGGATCGAGGCCGACCTAACCCGTATAACGGTATTAAGTATAAAAAGGAAAAGTTGCTATTGGTAGGGTAAGATATTTGCTAAATATTGTGTTTTGTCACTTAGATGTTCGATTCATCTCTTTTCCGAAGAGCATAGTTTAATAGGCAAAACCGTAAGCTTCAACCTTATATTTCTTAGTTCAAATCTAAGTGCTCTTGTATAAAATAGTGTAGGTTCTTTAACTTAACAGGTAAAGTGTATTCTTGATAAGGATATGTTCAGTGTTCGATTCACTGAAGAATCAAAAAAGAGAGTTGGCTGAGCGGTTTAAGGCGGCTAGCTTGAGTCTAGCTAAAGGTAAAAACTTTCATATGTTCGAATCATATACTCTCTGATTTCATCATATGATGGAATAAAAAATTAAATTATAAAAACAGGTTAGTGTCCGGTGGTTGGTCGCTTCATTTGGGTTGGAGATTGTTTATGTTCGAATCATAATAACCTGAAATATAAATTTAATTAAAGAAATATCCCACAATATAGATAATGATATGTATCATGTACATCTTGAGAAATCAAGGAAAGTATATAAAGAAACTATTATGGATGGTTTGCTATATATTTCAAGATTCATCTAGGAATTTAACTAGAGATCAAAGAGAAATCTTATAAAAAGACAAAGTGAATTGAAATATCTTAGTAACTTTAGGAAAAGAAATCAAACGAGATTGTTATTTGGTGTCTTCTAAATAACAAAAGCCTATAAATTAGTAATAATATAGATTATTACTTAAAAGTAAAATGGAAAAAAATCTGTTTGAATATAGGGGAACCTTCCTCTAAGGCTAAAGAAAATATATAAGCAATAGTGAAGAAGTACCGTGAGGGAAAAAACTGAAATAGTAGTTTTATAAGCAGCTCGAGTGAAATTTTAAATAAATAATAAGAGCGTACCTTTTGCATAATGGGTCAGCAAGTTAATTTTAGATGCAAGCAAGTCTTTTGCAATATAATTTGATAATAAATGTATCATTTTTTTGAGCTTAAGACTGCTTAGATAAACCAATTATGAAAAAATGAATAAGTATCTAGAATTAGACCCGAAGGCTAGTGATCTTACCATGGTCAGGGTTTTAAAAGCCCGAACGGTTTATCGTTGTAAAGATATCCGATGAATTGTGGTAAGTTAGTGAAAGACAAAACTGACTAGTATAGCTGGTTTTCCGCGAAACCTATGTAAGTAGGTAATTTAATTAACATCTTAGCAGGTACAGAACTGTGATCTCGGACAATACTAAAGTATTTGTCAACATCGGGGGGTTGTAGTGACTTTACCGGAGAGTATTTGCACTCGGAAGGGCAAAGATGAATGTTAAATAATCGGACATAGTGCGATAAGGTTGTATGTCTAAAGGGAAACAGCCCAGAACAAGAGTTAAGGTTCCAAAATTATTGTTAAGTGAAATTAAGGATGTTTTATTTTAAAACAATCAGGAAATAGGCTTAGAAGCTGCCATTTTTTGAAGACCTCGTAACAGAGCACTGATTAAATAATTAGGATAAAATACCGAAAATTTAACGGATCTCAAATAATATACCGAAACCTTGTACACATAAAATGTGGGGTAGCGGAACATTGGATAAAAAATATCTATTTATGCTTATTATAAGTATAAATGTAGGTGTAACAGTATAATAGTCAAATTGAAATTTTATAAATCAGGGATAAAACTCTGAAATATAGAACTTAAATAGTCTATTAAAATCCTTATGGGTCAGATTTAAAGATCTGAGGTATAGGGGTTTTGCAAATAACTATAGATAAATTAGGTGTTATATGAGTTTTTGTTACACATAATCTAATGGTATCATTATAATGATATATACCTAAAATCTACATTAGATTTCCTATATAATATCCAAGAGACAATGCTGACATGAGTAACGAAAAAGGCTTATAGCCTCGCCTTAAGCTTATGGCTTCTATCTCAAACCGGTGTCTAAAAATATTAATCAAAGGATAATTTTGATGATGAATAGTAAAACTTATAAATAGAGTAAAAGGCAAAACCTTTATTAAGTAATAAAGGTTCTGGAAAATCTTTTACGAAGGTTATGTTTCATATTATATTGATCATAATCAGTATACTACACCGTACCTAGAATCTATCTCAAGTAAGCAAGTAGAGAATACAAAGGCGTTTGAGTGAACAATCATTAAGGAACTCGGCAAATTGACTCTGTACCTTCGGAATAAGGAGGGCCATTATTATTAGTTTAACTATAACTTATTAAGCTAATAATAAGAGGAATCATAAAATAATGTTGTACGACTGTTTAATAAAAACACAGCACTCTGCAAAGATAAAAAATCAAAGTATTGAGTGTGATGTCTGCCCAATGTCGGCTGGGTAACGGATTTACCTTGGTTAATAACTGAGGTTTTGAAGGACACCCCGATTAATGGCGGCCTTACCTATGAGGGTCCTAAGGTAGCGAAATACCTTGGCCGTTAAATGCGGTCCTGCATGAATGACTTAACGATACAACAGCTGTCTCGATGATTGTCTCAGTGAAATTGGAATAGCAGTGCAGATACTGTTTACCTCTAGATAGACGAGAAGACCCTATGCAGCTTTACTGTTACTAATTACAAGAGTACAAGTTTAGGATGATTTATAGTGTATAAGGTAGTTGTTTGATAATAATGAAACACCTTTATTCGTATCCTATTATATTCTCTTGATGATTGGGAGGCAGTTTATGCGGGGCACAGATCCCACAAAAAGTACCTGGGTATATCCAAAGTTCATATTGTAAACTTGTATGTTTGCATACAAATATTTTAATTTGCTATAATTATTATTATAATTATACAGTTATTATTCGATTAAATTCTATATTAATTTTTATTTTAAGTAAGATTTTAACTATGTGGTGAATAGATGTATTTTAAACTTTAATTTTTAAAAGTTTTTTGTTGTATTAATATTATATTTATATTAATACGATATTTATTTATACTTTAAAAGTTTAATGGCTTAATCTTGCTTTACTGTTTGACCTACGAGTCTATCAGTCGCGTAAGCGGGGCATATGATCACAAGATGCATTAAGGAAAGGTCTTGGATTATAGAAAAAGTTACGCTAGGGATTTATAACTGTGAGTCCTCCAATATTTAAAAATATTGGTAATATATTGGGTAAATTTCAAAGACAACTTATAATTATTTAAGTGTATTTGAAGCGAAACTTATTTTTAGCATGTGTTTATCTTTAAGATAAATTTAAATAAGGACGTTCAACGACTAAAAGGTGAGTATAGCTAACAATAA
>Ga0308173_10000125_pt1 | contig 26618 bp, 16 predicted proteins | sample PhyPR1_FD_203716 | JGI IMG/M metagenome (GOLD analysis project Ga0308173, IMG submission 203716) | Soil microbial communities from UC Gill Tract Community Farm, Albany, California, United States - DLSLS.P.R1 | ecosystem: Environmental > Terrestrial > Soil > Agricultural land | place: USA... | reverse complement strand
CACACGCCGGCTCCAGGGCCGCGGCAGATGAAGAACACGGCTGTTGGCGCCGCCCGTGACCCATGCCAGGCCGCGCGCCAGATTGCGCAGGAATGCCTCGGGCGCGCTGTAAGCGCGCCGCTCGGCCAGTGCCCGCCGCATCCGCCGGCGCAGACGCCGCTGCCGATGCAACGGCACCGCGGCGAAGACGGCTTCTGCCACCGCTTCCGCCATGCCCTCGCCAAGGGCTTCGGCGGCCCGGCTGCGAACCGCGGCACGATCCACCCGCTTGGCCAGTTCCTCTCGGTCCCGCTCGAACTTTTCGATCGTTGCCCGCCAGTGGCGCAGGACGACGAGGTCGGTCCGTTGCAGCTCGAGGCAGCCGCGCACCACCAGCAGCAGCGCTTCGCTGGCCGGATCAAGCACCCGGAGCGGCAGGCCGGGAGCGGCCGTGGCGGCGCCCAGGAGCATCTCTTCCCACGGTAGCCGGTATTCGTTGAGCAGCTTCCCACCCGTCACCAGCCGGAAATGAGCATGGACATGGACGATCGTCCCGCTCGGTTCGTCGTAACCGAGGAAGCTCGCTATCGCCGGGTGCTCCCTGCTCGCGACCGCCGGAAAAGGCTTGAACCCACACTCCAGAAGGATGCGTCGAGCGTCGTGCTGATGCTCGCGCGCGATCAGCAGATCGACATCCGATTCGCCCGAAATGGCCGCCTGGATGCGCCGGCTGCTCTTCCAGTAGCAGTAGCTGATCGCGCACCTGTTGAAGGCCGTCAGAAGCTCGATCACCAGTGCAATGGGAAGCTGCGGGACGGGCGACTGCGTCGCAATCATGCACAAGGTCGTCAGCGAGCGCTGGCCCGTCATTTAGTCCCTCCTTCCATCCAGCGGCTCGGGAACGATCGTTCCCGTACCTGCAGGGTTGTTGGCGGTGTGGCGCGCCGCGTCCGGTCCCGACACGAAGCCTAGCTTCTTCGGCGCCCAGCCGGGCCCCTCGACATAGTATTGCTTGAACTTCATCAGCGACTCGCCGGCATCACCGAAGCGGTAGCGGGCGTGCCGTCGCAGATCGACCTGCGTCACTACCGCAGCGATCATCTCTGAGACGAGCTTGTCTCCGAGCAGGCGCGGATCGCGCAACAGGTTGAGGGCATTCAGCGCGACATCCTGGCGTGTCTTGCCCCATCGCACCGCGAACAGGATCCGATCGACCATCGCCGTCAGGAGCTGCGCCTCGGTCACGGCGAGCAGCGGTGGTCCGTCAATCACCACGAGATCGTATTGCTCCCGCAGTGAACGGATGAGGCGCGGCAACTGCCCGTTGGCAAAGGGTGTGAGCGGATCGTCCGGCGGGCTGCGCAACGGCAGCAGGTCGATCCCGAGGCCCGGGATGCTCTGGATCGCCGAGAGAGAGAAGTCCTCGATATTGGCGGGGTCGACCGGGTTGCCCTCGACGTTCTCGCCGCCGACCTCACGCATCACGGCCGGATGCCGGAAATCGAGGTCGACCAGCATCACGCGCTTGTTAATGAGCGCGGCATAGACGGCGAAGCTGACGGCCAGTGTGGTCTTGCCCTCACGCGGCACGCTGGATGTGACCAGGACCACCTTGGGCGCGAGCGCCGGCGACGCGAGCTGCAGCGTCGCAACGATCGACCGGATCGCCTCTGTATACGCGCCGAAACGCCGTTTCAGGAGTTGTTGGTGCGGCCGCGCCCGGCCAATCGCACGGACCCACGGAACCAGGCCGATACAGCGAATGCCGAGCACCTCATGGACATCGCGCGCGTTGCGCAGTCCCCGGCTGACCCGCTCCGCGCCGATTGCCACCATGCCGCCCGCCATGCCGAATACAATGAATGCCGGCAACATCAGGATGATCGGATTGGGGGAACTCGGCCGGTTCGGTGGCGCGGCAAGCGAGAGGATACGCGTATCTGGCGAAATCATCTCCTTCTGCTCGCGCAGCTGTTCGCGCCGCTGCGACAGACTATCGTAGAGTTGACGGCTCGCCGTGGTCTGACGCTCCAGCTCGCGAAGCCCCACCTCGGCCTGCCTGCTCTTGCTCGCTGAATCCTGCACCGCGCTCAGCTGATCCTGCAGCGAGTGCACCTTGGCCGCGGCGATCCGTACGTCGTCGCGCAGATTGGCTTCGGATCGGTCGGTCTCCAGCGCGATGCGCCGCCGAACTTCCTGAAGCTGCGCGAGCACGCGCTGCACCTGCGGGTGCGATGGGCCGAGCGACGGCGTCAAATCCGCCGCCGACTGACGCAGCGCAACCTCCTGATGGCGCAGATCGGCGAGCACCGCGGAATCCAGATTGCCGACGGAGGAGCCGGGCGAGCGACGCCGCGCGTCGGAAATGTAATCCAGCCGCGAACGGCGGGCCGTCAGGTCGGCCTGCGCGTCAGTCAGGGCGTGATTGAGTTCGGCGATGCGGGCATCGACGACATCGGTCTGCTTGTTCCCTGGAAGCGAATGCTCGATCCGATACCGCTCGAGCGCCGCGTCGTTGTGCTCCAGCTCTTGCTTGAGCTCGGCGATCCGCGCGCTGATCCAGCTCAGCGTCCGGTTTGTGTTCTCCCGCTTCTGGTCGTACTGGTTCTGGGCGAAGAGCTGAACCACGCGATTGGCGGCAAGCGCTGCGCGCTCCGGATTTGTCGAGGCGTATTGAGCGGAGACGACCTGCGATCCGTGCTCCTGCGCGACCACAAGCCCCTTCTCAAACGCTTCGAGTGCCATCTCGCCGACCGGATCCGGCTTCGCTTGGGGTAGACGGCCCGCATCGAGGAGGGACAGAACGGCGTTCAGGGCCGGCGCGCCGGTCGCCAGCCACTGCGCCTTCACCCACGCGCGGAGCTTGACCGACAGGCCCGCCCGTCCGTCGCTCGGCGGCAGGGTCGCAGTCTGGAACGCCGGGTCCTGCGACAGGCTGACCAACACGCGGCGCAGATGATCGCGCGATGACAGCGCCGCGATCTGGGTCTGCACGGCCGACTGGTCCTGTGGTGCGACGACGACGGCCTGCCCGCTCCCCGGGGCGGGCTGCTGCGGCTCGATCACGACTTCCGCTTTGGCGGTGTAGCGCGGCGGGATCAGCAGGCCGCCAAGGCCGGCCGCGACGGCGCCTGTTACGGCAACGGCCAGGATCGGCAGGCTGCGCCGCCGCAGGATGTTGAACACCTGCTGAAGGGGTGCTTCGGCGACGATCATCGCGTGACCCTCCGATTCACGCCGCTGCCAGCAGGCGTTCGGGTTCAAGCGTGCTGTCGAGCCACGCCTCGAACATCAGGATCGCCCAGAGCTCGGTCGCGCGATCCCGCCGACCGCTCAGATGGTCCGCCCAGCTTGCCTCGACCCGCTCGACATCGAGCAGTCCCTCGTGGCGTAGCCGCGACGAGGCGAGCAGATCACCGGCCCATTCCCGCAGCGGTCCTCTCAGCCATGCGCCGATGGGGACGTTGAAGCCGTGCTTTGGCCGCTCGTACATGGCCACGGGCACGTAGCGCCGAAGCACCTCCCGCAACAGCCACTTGCCGGCCCCGTCGCGCACCTTGGCGGACATCGGCAGCCGCCAGGCGAACTCGATGACGCGATGATCGAGGAGCGGAGCGCGCGCCTCCAGGCTTACCGCCATGCTGGCGCGATCCACCTTCACCAGGATGTCGCCCGGTAGATATCCGACCGAATCGCGGTACATCGCACGCCCCGACGCGTCGAGCCGCGCCGGAACCGGCACGACGCCGGCCCGCGCGTCGCCGAGCCCCACCTTGTCGATAACCGCCGGTGCCCACGTGACCGCGACGAGCCGGTCGTAGAGCTCGCTTTCGTCCACCGCGTCGAGCACGCGCGCCAGTTTCTCGATGCGCCCGCTACCGAGGAGGCGAGACAGTGCCGATGGCAGCGGCAGGCGTCGGGTGATCGCCTCCCAAGTGTCCGCGTGCAATGCCATCAGCGCCGACGCGCCGGCGCGACGCAGCCCAAGGGGCAATCCGAGCACCGGCTTGAGCCGCGTCGGCAGGAAATGCCGCGCATAGCCGCCGAAACCCTCGTCGCCGCCATCGCCAGATAGCGCGACCGTTACGTGCTGGCGTGCCAGCCGCGAGACCAGCAGCGTCGGGATCTGGCTCTCGTCGGCAAATGGCTCGTCCCAGATGCGCGGCAGTTCCGGGATCGTCGCGCGTGCCTCTGCGGCGGTGAGCCTGAGCTCGGTGTGCTCGGTGCCGAGATGCCCGGCGATGACGGCGGCGTGGCCGGCCTCGTCATAGCCCGCCTCCTCGAAGCCGATCGTGAAGGTGCGCACCGGTCGCGATGACTGCGCCTGCATCAGCGCGACCACGAGGGAGCTGTCGATGCCGCCCGACAGCAGTGCGCCGAGCGGCACGTCGGCCACCATCCGCTGCCCGACCGCGATCCGCATGAGCCTATCCAGTTCGCTGGCGAGCTCGGTCTCGTCGGCCTCGATCGGGTGGCGCTGACCCTGCTCGACCATTTCGGCCAACGACCACCATGTGCGCACCATTCGCCGCAGCGTGCCCGCGTCGGCGCCAGCGAGATCGCCGGAGTTGACCGACAGCATGCCGCCCGGCGGTACCTTGAAGACCCCGTCCCATATGCAGTGCTGCTCGGGAATCCAGCCCTGGCGCAGCAGAAGCGCGAGCGCCGCGCGGTTCAGTGCGGGATGAAAACCGGGGACTGCGCGGAACGCCTTCAGCTCGGATGCGAACAGCAGTGCGCCATCCACCAGCGTCACGTAGAGCGGCTTCTTGCCGAGACGATCGCGGATGAGATGCAGGACCCGCTGCCGTCGGTCCCACATGCCCACCGCGAACATTCCCGCGAATTTCGCCAGCGCCGCCTCGATGCCAAATGCCTCGAAGGCGGCGAGCATGACCTCGGTGTCGCTGTGCCCGCGGAAGCGATGCCCGAGCCCGCCGAGTTCCTGGCGAAGATCACGGAAGTTGTAGATCTCGCCGTTGTACGAAATAACCAACCTCTCGCCGTGCGACAGCATCGGCTGCCGCCCGGCGTCGGAGAGGTCGACGATAGCAAGCCGGCGATGGCCGACCGCCACGCCGGCCTCGGGGTCGGCCCAGAAGCCATCACCATCCGGCCCGCGATGATGGAGGCTGGCCGTCATCGCCCGTACTGCGGCAAGTCGCTCTGGAGCGGCGGCGCACGGAGCGAGCAGAATGCCAGCTATTCCACACATCGGCTCAACTCCGCCCGAACGGTGCACCGCGAATGCCGCACTCTATTGCGCTCCCCGGTCCAGCAACTCGCGATAGGCTGCGGCGTACAGCGCGACATTCCGAGTGAGGCCGAACTCGTCAATGACGATCCGTGCTGCGCGCTCCGCCATCATGCGGGCGCGGGCGCGGTCGTTGAGCAGCGCGACAATGCCTTCGGCGAGCCGGGCCGGATCGCGCGGCGGCACCAGCAGGCCGCTCGAGCCGTCGCGCACCACGTCGCTGCAGCCAGGCATGTCGGTCGTCACGATCGGCAACCGCGCGAGCGCAGCTTCCAACAGCACCCGGGGTACTCCTTCTCGATACTCCGTCGGAAACGCGAACACGTCCGCCATGTGGAGCAGCGCGGGCACGTCCTTGCGCTTGCCGGTTGCGATCACATAGGGCGCGTGCCGAGCGATCTCGTCCGGACCGATAGCCTCGGCACCCTCGGTCTCCCACGGGCCGACCAGCACGAAACGGGTTGTGGGGCGGACCCTGTTGACCAGGGCCGCCGCCTTCAGGAGCGTATGGATGCCTTTCTGCCGCGTCATCCGCGTTACCGTGATGACGGTTTCTGCGTCGCCGAGGCCGAGTTCCGCACGCAGATCCGCAGCCCGGGGGCCGTCGGTCAGCCGCTGCTGGAACTGGGTGAGATCGACCCCCGATCCGGGAATGACACGGCTGCCGCTGCGCCCGAGCATTCGGTGGCTTTCGAAGAAGCCCTGATCGACACGGTTCTGAAACACCGTCATTCTGGTCGATCTCGCGGCGTGGCGGTGCAGGCCGCAATAGACCGGTCGCAGCGCCATCGGCAAAAGGCGGCGAGAAGAGAACAGCCAGCCGAGGCCGTTAATCGTTCGCACCACCAACAGGTCGCGGAATGACCGCGCTGCCAGCGGGACAAGCAGGTTGGGCTTGGTATCGAAGCTGTGCGCGATCTGTGGCCTGAGGTCGGCAAAGAGCCGTCGCAGCGCTCGCATGGCGGAGAGATCCGCCGCCGGATTGACGAAGCGATCGAAGTTGAATGCGTGATACTCAAGGCCGGCGCGACGGAACGGAGCAGGATCGCCGGTTCCCATGCTGGTGACCCTGAACCCGCTGTCGCGCATGGCCAGCATGAAGGGGATGCGTAGGTCGTGATCCTCGCCGCCGACCAGGAGAAGGTGGGCGCTCAAGGCGCCCTCCCCCCGCGTGACAGCGTGCATCCAGGACTTATGTAAGGTCGTGACGACATCGCTCACCCGAAAGGAGTCGTTCGGGATCACGCTCCCGAGTTTTGCCAGCACGGCCGCCGCGCGACCGGCTGCCGACCTTTTCGCATTGAAATCGATCGCCTCGGCCGCGGCTACCTATCCGATCGGCCGACCGGCTTTCGCCAAGCGGACTAGGCCGATCCGGGCTGCCGCATCCCAGCCCATTCCGCGGGGCCGATCAGCCCTGCGCGGAGCCTCGACTCGGCCCCCGGCGTCGTCTCCCGGCCCGCGGGACGGCCTCCCTGCAACCTTAGTCGTAGGTCTTTCGGAATGATTGCCAACCGTCGCGTCGAGCGGGAAGAGTTGGTGAGGTCGCGCAGGAGTTTCCTGGGGCGCACAAGCGAGCGGGGAAGCCCGATGAAGGCAGTGATCCAGTCCGGGGGCAAGGGCACCCGCCTACGGCCCTACACCATGGTGCTGCCCAAACCGCTCATGCCGGTCGGCTCCAAGCCGGTGCTCGAGCTGCTGCTCAAGTGGCTGCGCCGCAGCGGCATCGTCGACGTCTATGTCACCACCGGATATCTCGGCCATCTGATCCGCAATTTCTGCGGCGATGGGCGGCAATGGGGATTGCGGATATCGTATACCGAGGAGACTGAGCCGCTCGGCACCATCGGCGCGCTGAGCCTGCTGCGCGATGAGCTCGACAGCACATTCTTCGTCATCAACGGCGACGTCCTGACTGACCTCAACCTGAACAGCTTCGCCGCTGTTCACCGCCGCCATGCCGGCGCCCTGACCATCGCCACCATCGAGCGCACCGTACGCATCGATTTCGGCATCATCGAGCAGGACCGCGACCGCGTGGTGCGGTTCCGCGAGAAGCCCAACTTCACGCAGCTGGTCAGCACCGGCATCTACTGCATGGAGCCCGAGGTGCTCGACCATATTCCCGACGGCGTGCCGTTCGGCTTCGATGACCTCATCCTCCACATGCTTGCCCAGGGCTTCCCCGTACGCACCTTCCTGCACAAGGGCGTATGGCTCGACATCGGCCGCGTCGAGGACTTCCAGAAAGCGCAGGATCTCGGCTGGGACGACGTGGTGCCCGCGTTCGAAACCTATGCGCTGGAAGCAGAAGCGTTCTGAAACCTCCGTGAGGCCGCGTCTTATGAACCTGCTTGGCATCTTCCATTCGCACTCCGATCCGTCCGCCGCGCTCGTCGTCGACGACACGGTTATCGCCTTTGTGGAAGAGGAGCGGCTTTCGCGCGTGAAGCATTCGTCCGGCGCGTTTCCGACACGCGCCATCCGATGGGTTCTCAAGCACGGTGGCCTGACCTTGACCGATGTCGATTCCATCGTTCAGGCGTGGGACTGCACGAAGTACGACAACGGTCGCGTCGCGCGCCATTATGACGAACTCAATCGACGGTACCCGACCACCGATGGCGATCGTGCCTACCAGCAGAACCTTCTGCAGGAATACCGCTCCGAGACACAGCGCGCGTCCATCAGGCGCGCCCTGCGGCACGAATTCGGCGACGTCAAACTGCCCGAGATCCACTTCGTCAACCACCACCTCGCCCACGCTTGCGCAACCTTCTTCTCCTCCGGCTTCGACGAGGCACTTGTTCTGTCGGTCGACGGCAGCGGCGAGGAGATCACGACCTCCTGGTGGTATGGCAAGGGCCAGGCGGTCGAATTACTGCACGAGATAAAGATCCCTCACTCTCTCGGCTGGGTCTACTCTGCCTTCACCGAGTATCTTGGCTTTGAGGCGTATGACGGCGAATACAAGGTGATGGGCCTTGCCGCGTACGGCTCACCCAACGCCGAAGTGCAACGCAAAGTCGCGCAGCTGCTATGGCCCGACGATCACGGCGGGTTCGAGACGGACCCGATGCTGCTGACGCGCGGCCCGCATTCCTGGTCGCACTACTTCTCCGACGCGCTGGTCCAGCATATGGGACAGCCCCCGGGCTGGCGCGATCAGCCGGTCACGGACTGGCACAAGGACGTGGCATTCGCCGTGCAACAGCGGCTCGAGGATGTCGTGTTCTCGATGACCCGCTACTGGACGCAGAGGACTGGCGCGCGGCGGCTGTGCATTTCGGGAGGCGTCGGGCTAAACGTCAAGATGAACGGGAACCTCTTCACATCCGGCATTGTCGACGATGTCTTTGCCTATCCGCTGTGCGCTGATCTCGGACAGTCGATCGGGGCCGCACTGGCCTATCGCTATCAGCGTGCCGGTCTGCCCAACCGGCGACTCGCTGACCTCTATCTGGGTCCTGGCTTTTCGGACCACGAGATCGAGCGAGTGCTCCGGGACTGCCGGGTCGCCTATCGCCGGAGCGAAAACATTTCGCGCGATACCGCCGCGCTCCTGGCGCAGGGAAAGGTGATCGGCTGGTTTCAGGGACGGCTCGAGGCGGGGCCGCGGGCGCTTGGCGCACGCTCCATACTCGCAGACCCCCGCAACGAGGCAGCGCGCGACCGGGTCAATGCCGCGATCAAATATCGGGAGCTGTGGCGGCCATTCTGTCCGTCGATGACCCGTCGGGGCGCGGACCGGTACTTCGACAATTATACTGATGCGCCCTTCATGGTGATTACCTTCACCGCTAACGACCGTGCCAAGGCCGAGATTCCTGCGGTTGTTCACGTCGACAACACGTCTCGGCCGCAGATCGTCGACGAACAGAGCAATCCGCGTTATCACGGCGTGATCACGGAGTTCGACCGCCTGACCGGCGTGCCCTGCATCTTGAACACGTCGTTCAACATCAAGGGAGAGCCGATCGTCTGCACGCCGCAGGACGCTATGAGAACCTACTTTGCCACCGGGCTCGATGCTTTGGCGATCGGCAACTGCCTGTTGGAGAAGTTGTGATGATGGAGCGGATCCTGTTCGTCGGCGCGCATCATGACGACCTGGAGCTCGGGATGGGCGGCAGTGTCAAGCGCTGGACCTCGGAGGGCAAAAAGGTCTTTGCGGCGATGCTGACCAATTCGCAGTGGATTGCACCGGGTGGACAGGTATTCCGCGATCCGGAGTGTGTGGTCACCGAATGCGAGCGATCGGCCGCCCTGCTCGGATTCGAGGCAGTTCACCTCAACCTATCGGACGCCAACAACATACGCTTTGCTGACGCGCACGTGACCAGAATCCTGGATCTCATCTCCGCATGGGAGATCGATACCCTCGTTACTATCTGGGAGCACGACGCCCATCCCGCGCATCGGGCCACCAACGCGATCGCGATGGCCACTACCCGTAAGGTCCGGAATGTGCTGACCGTTCGGCTCTCCTGGAACGCCGTCCCCGAGGCGTGGAAGCCAAACTTCTTCGTCGATGTCACCGAGACGTTGGAATACCGGATTGCGGCGCTGCAATGCTACCGAAGTGAATGGGAGCGTACGGGGCTGCTCTGGGAGCAATATATCCGCAGCACGGCGACACTTTACGGCCTGGAAAGCGGTTGCAAATTTGCTGAGGGTTTCGAGGTGGTGAAGTCGCGTGTGTAGTCACCCGCCATCCGGCGCTGCTCGACCGCTTTCGCTGTGCTTGCGACAGGCACGGCATCGGGCGGAGAGCGGATGTCGCGCCGCCACCCGGAAAAAAAGGCCAGGAGAGAAGGGTCATGGGACTCGAGCTCGAGGCGCTGATCGGCGACAACAACTTCATCCGGGTTCGTGATCTCCTGCGGGCTAACTTCCATTTGAAACTGGAGTTTTGCAATCCAGCCGGGTCGATCGAGTTCAAGACCGCGATCGGGCTGATCAGGAGCTGCGAGGCCGCCGGCCTAATCAAGAAGAATGCGGTGCTGGTCGAAACTTCATCTGGAAGTCTGGGCGTGGCGCTGGCGATGGTCTGCGCCGAGCGAGGGTATCGGTTCAAGTGCGTTATCGACCCGCTGACCAGCGCGCAGGATGCCCAAGCCATGAGAGCGCTTGGCACCGACATTATATGCGTGGCGAAAATGGATGCCTGCCACGGGTATCTCGAGGCGCGGCGGGAATATGTCCGAGATCTCGTGGGTCGGGACGCACGCTACGTCTGGGTGAGCCAGCATGATAACCAGGCGAGCCCGGATGTGCACGCGGAGCTGACGGCCGCGGCGATCGCTCATAGATTCTCTCGGGTCGACTATCTTTTCGTCAGTGCCGCAACCAAGGGTATGCTGATGGGCTGCGCTCGATATTTCTCGCGGTCGCGCCCGGAAACGAAGATCGTCGCGGTGGACAGCGTCGGCACCTTCACCCTCGACGGGGAGCCCCGGTTCATCTCGGGCGTGGGAGCACCCCACCAACCCGGATTCATCGAGGGTCGTCCAGTATATGCGGCGGTGTCCGTGCCCGAAGTAGCAGCGGTATTGTCTTGCCGATATCTGGCGCGCTCGTACGGAGTGCTCGCCGGCGGCTCTACGGGCTCGGTCATGACGGCTGTACTGTCGTGGCGAGTGAAGTTTCACCCGGGCGAAGTGGTGGTCGCAATCGCACCTGATACAGGCGAGCAATATCTGGAGACGATCTACAACGACCAGTGGGTAATTGCCCGGTTCGGCGACGATGCGTTGTTGCCTGAGCGCTATGTAGGCTTCCTCGAAGAGTGCGTGACGGATTGCAGGGCCGAGTAAGCGCGTTCCGCCGCGACCGTCAGCTCCTCCTCATGGCGGTGCGCGAGATGTCCGCGCGACCCTCGGAAATCAGGCAGAAAGCGATCGTGAACCAGAAGACCGGGGGTCTGACGATATTGTTGGTTAGACCGAAGATCGCGACACCGGAGATCAGCGCCACCAGCCCGGCGAGATGTTGCCGGTAGGGAACCAGCCACGCCAGGGCCAGAAGCCAGAAGAAGCTGGCATCGGCAAGCAATCCGCCCTGCGTGAAAAGGTCGAGCGGCGAATTATGCGCTTCAAAGTTAAGTGTGCCGTTGGCCGCCGGGTGGTCACCCGTGTCCAGATCCTGCTCTGTCAGCCGTGCCGCGATGAGCTCCGGCGGAATGGGCAGATGTGGGCCCGGCCCCAACCCTAGCATATAAGCGTCCATGCCCCGGCCAATCGCCTCGCGCCAGAGCGCCAGCCGCAGGTCGGCTTCCGCGGACGCTTCCTTGCCGCCGCCCTTCATCATGCCCATCGCCAGCCGGTCGACGCCCCCGGCCGTCGAAAACGCGAAGGGAACGACGGAGGCCATCATCAACGGCATGGCAATCACGAGGGCCCAGGCAAACCCGGTTCGGAACGATAGCTTCCGTTCAACGGCGCCAAGCCAGAAACCCAGCTTGAGCGTAAGGTAGATCGGGACGGCGCCCAAGAGAGCGAAGGTGAACGTGTCAGTCTTAGTGAGCCGGCCGACAACGATCGCCGGAATTATGCAGAGCAGGGCGGCCGCCCGTTTGCTGGCCCGCTCGGCGGTGTCCGCGAGGTGAAGCGAAACCAGAACGAGGACCACGCTCAGAAACGCGAGCTGATTCGGGTTGTTCGACCATCCGCGGAAGCGATCGCCAAACCAGGGCTCGATCATGGGCACCGCGACGAAACCCCAGCCCGCGGCCAATTGGAGAAGCAGGCACAGCGCCCCCAGCACGGCGAAGGCTTCCGCCGCGCGTCGCAACCGACGTCCGGCCCCGGGCTCCACAACGGCTAGGCAACAGAACACCGCGACCAGCGGATAGGCCAGGACATCGTGCCAGAACAGGCTCGGGTCATGCTGGTCTCCGATCACCATGCCGGTCAGGGTTCCCACACTCAGGGCAAGGGCGAACAGAGCCCAGAAGGTGAGCAGGCGGCGAAAGGCCGAGGTCAGCGGCGTGTACCTGCTGAGTTCGATAGCCAGCGCGAGCGTGATCCAAAGCACCAAGCAAAGTTCACCAGGTCCGATCGGCAGGTGAGGCAGACGGAGCTGCGTCGCCGTCGTCAGGAGTAGGCCGACCGCCATCAGTGCATCCCGCCCCCTGGACCCCTGTTCCACCCGGATAGCGAACGGTGCGCCGGCAGGGGCGGAGGCGGAAATCGCCGGTGTCACGCGCCGGCGGCCACAGCGCCCAACCGCTCGGCGGCGGCGCGCTCCAGCTTCTCCAGCACCGCCTCGCGCGAGGCCTCATCCGCGGATCGGACGCCCGCCATGACCGCGCCACGCTCCAGCAGGAGTTGCTCCAGGTGGTCAATGACGTCGATCGAGCGCAGATTTGTGTCGAGATCGAGTTCTAGCATGCGCTCCAGCGCGCCTTGCCGACCCGCGCGCTTCCGTAGCCGCGCCTCGAGGAGCTCGCGCGGAGCCTCCAGCCGAACCAGAAAATCGGCGCGGGGCACGATATCAAGCGCCAGTGGAAGTCGATCCGCATGTCTCGGCGCGCCAAGTAGTCCGAGCGAGCATACGGCCTGGACGAACGCCTGATCGAAGATGACGATTTGCCCCGACGTCCGCGCGCGGTTCCACGAGTGGGTCAGCCGCCAGATGTACTGCCGCAGCCGGAACGACCATACCGGGCTGACCGGCGGCATCAGCGCGAGAAGCGTCTTTGCCATGTTCGCTTCCGGCGAGTCACCGAACAAGTGACGCACCGTCCCCAGCGTTTCGACAGCGGGCCGACCCAGGCGACGCGCCACATTCGCGAACGCCAGCGGTCCCGGGCAGCTGCTGCCGCCTTTGACCTCCGACGGCCGATAGCTCAGCGCCAGATCGACGCTAAGGCCACGCGCGCGTAGGCGTTCGGCGATTGCCCGTGACAGCGTCGTCTTGCCGGCGGCTGGGGGACCGAAGATCTCGATGATCATTTGCGTCCCACCTCAGGGCGTCCGCCAGACCTCGCGCCGCACCGCGGCGATAGGTCTGGCGATTACCGCCGAACCTATTCCAGTCTCGCGCGGTAAGCGCTGGTGATGCATGTAAGATCGTGACAACATCGCTCACCCGAAAGGAGTCGTTCGGGATCTCGCTCCCGAGTTCTGCCAGCGCGGCCGCCACGCAAGCGGCCGCCGGCCTTTTCGCATTGAAATCGATCGCCTCGGTCGCGGCTACCTATCCGATCGGCCGACCGGCTTTCGCCAAGCGGACTAATACCACTGCGCAGCGATTTTGACTGGTGCCGCGCACCGGCAGGCGAGCTCTGAGCCGCCGCTGACCGCCAAATTCCGCCGCCACTCCCCCGGATTTCGACGACAATGTGGTCTCCCTCTACGTCCGCGGGATGACGACCCGCGAGATCCAGGGTCATCTGCGCGAGCTCTACAGCGTCGGACTGATCAGCGTGGTGACCGATGCCGTCCTCGCCCGGATCGGTCATGCGCGTGAACGGGTGCCGGACGCCGGCTCCGTCACCGTCTGCAGATAGCCCGGTCGGGCCAGTGCTGGTCGGCGTGAACACGTGCACTTGCCAGATCGTCTTGCGAGACAGTGCATCACGGCACCCGGACCTCTGCTCCGGTCGGCGCGAGCGCCGCGAGTAGGCCCGGTCGCAATGCGATGGTACGGCGGATGAACATTGCCATTGCCACGTTCCACGCAACCAGACTAACCGAGGCGGCGACGGCCGCGCCTTCGAGTCCGAGCAGCGGGACGAGCACGACACCGAGCAGCGCGTTGCCGGCGGCGGTCGCGGTGAGGATCGCCGCCGCCGCACGCTCGCGTCCGGTCATCGTCATGATGTGGAGTTGCGACCCGGCGGCCGAGGCGACCACCTGCCCTACCAGCAGGATGCGCGCCGCTGTGACGCCAGCCGAGAAGTCATGGCCGAACCACGACAGGACTGGTCCGATCAGAACCAGCAAGGGCAGCGCGATCGCGACCGCGCCGAGGAAGGTCCACACCGCCGTGCGCGTCATCAGCGCCTGCAACGCCACCCGGTCGTTGCTGACGAAGAGTTCAGAGATCGCCGGAGCAAACAGCGCGTTGACCGCAACACGCGGCAGCGTCGCGAGGAACGCCACGTTGAATGCCACGGCGTAGATGCCGGCCTCCGTCACCGCTCCGATCCAGCCCAGCAGCACCACGCCCGTTCGGTTCATCAGGGCCTCCACCGCGCCTAACACAACGAGCGGCGCGACGGTCCGTATCCAGGTCCGGGAGTCGCCTCGTGGCGCGGCCTCGACGCAGTGGCGCGGCGCAAGCCGCCGCCGCGCCACGCTGGCGAGCGCAAGGCCGACCGCTCCCGCTATCACCGTCGCGTCCATTGCCCGCGCCGCGTCGATATGCCATCCCAGCCCCGGCCCCAGCGCCACGACAAAGACGAGCAGCAGCCCGTCCCGCACCAGCCTGTCCGGTGCCAGCGCCGTCACCACGCCGCCGAACGCCCGCGCGGCCGAGCAGCGTATCCATAGCAGCGCGAGCACCGGCACCAAGGCGAAGCCGCTGAGGAACGTCCGCGCGAACTCGCCCCGAACCGCGCCGAGCGCCAGTACGACGACTACACCCGCCAGCGCGACGCCGATCCCTGCCGCCGCGACCACCCGGTCAGCGTATCGCGTCACGCCGCGCACCAGTCCCCATTCCTGCTGGGCGCGGTAGGCGGAGACGAAACGGAGCAGCGAGACGTCGAAGCCGAGTGCGCAGAAATAGGCGAGCACCGTTACCCAGGCGAGGACATAGGCGTACACGCCGTAGCTGGCCGGACCGACAATCCGCGCGACGGCGAGCTGGGCAAAGTAAGAGACGCCGGCGCTGCCGCCGTAGACCAGGAACGCGGCTGCGGCTCCCCTCGCGAGCTGTCCGGCAAATGGCCCCCTGGCGGGAGAGGCAGGCAGTGCCCGCGCAGCGATCGGCATCACGCGCTGACGGCCACGGTCCCGAACCGCGCGGGATCGCCGAACAGGCGCTCTGCGAGCACTCGGGCGCTGGTTGTCTTGCCGACGGCGGGGTGGTCGAAGATCTCGACGGTCATGGGTGTGGCACCTCAGAGCATCCGCCAGACCTCGCGCCGCACTGCGCGAAGCACCTCGGCGAGTGGCTGCTCGGCATTCACCAAGACCACGCGTGCCCCCGGAAATACCAGCTGCCGGACAGCGGCGATACGCTCGGCGATCACCGCCGGGCTCATGTCCGTCTCGCGCCGCGCCGCCGTCTCCGGCTCGACGTCCAGTTTGATGACGAGATCGGGCGGCATCCGCCCGGCGAGCGCGTAGGCACGTGCCTCGTAGCGACGCAGCCAGTCGGGCGACCATCGCGACCGGTGCAACTGTGGGCCGTCATTGTAGTGGACGTTTTCGCCCTGCGGATAACGATCGGTCACGACGACCATCCCGCGCGCCACCGCGCGCCACGCCGCGCGCAGCTTGGAGCCCTTCTCGAGCGAGACTAGAGCCGCCCATATCGACATCAATACGCTGTAGACCGGGCCCGGTGGACGATCCGAGATTCGGCCATGCGAGGCTCCCCTGGGCTTGATCGGGAACATCCGCCGGATCAGCGGCACCAGCAGCTTGAACGGCAGGAGCACCAACGACGGTCGGCCATCGCCGGTGCCGAAATACAGCGGCATCACGTCGAGTTCGGCGCTCAACCAGGATCGCAACGACCGGACGACGGTGGATTTGCCGCTGCCGTCGACGCCCAGTATCGCCACAAGGCACCCGCCCCCGGCCGCACGCCGGCTCCAGGGCCGCGGCAGATGAAGAACACGGCTGTTGGCGCCGCCCGTGACCCATGCCAGGCCGCGCGCCAGATTGCGCAGGAATGCCTCGGGCGCGCTGTAAGCGCGCCGCTCGGCCAGTGCCCGCCGCATCCGCCGGCGCAGACGCCGCTGCCGATGCAACGGCACCGCGGCGAAGACGGCTTCTGCCACCGCTTCCGCCATGCCCTCGCCAAGGGCTTCGGCGGCCCGGCTGCGAACCGCGGCACGATCCACCCGCTTGGCCAGTTCCTCTCGGTCCCGCTCGAACTTTTCGATCGTTGCCCGCCAGTGGCGCAGGACGACGAGGTCGGTCCGTTGCAGCTCGAGGCAGCCGCGCACCACCAGCAGCAGCGCTTCGCTGGCCGGATCAAGCACCCGGAGCGGCAGGCCGGGAGCGGCCGTGGCGGCGCCCAGGAGCATCTCTTCCCACGGTAGCCGGTATTCGTTGAGCAGCTTCCCACCCGTCACCAGCCGGAAATGAGCATGGACATGGACGATCGTCCCGCTCGGTTCGTCGTAACCGAGGAAGCTCGCTATCGCCGGGTGCTCCCTGCTCGCGACCGCCGGAAAAGGCTTGAACCCACACTCCAGAAGGATGCGTCGAGCGTCGTGCTGATGCTCGCGCGCGATCAGCAGATCGACATCCGATTCGCCCGAAATGGCCGCCTGGATGCGCCGGCTGCTCTTCCAGTAGCAGTAGCTGATCGCGCACCTGTTGAAGGCCGTCAGAAGCTCGATCACCAGTGCAATGGGAAGCTGCGGGACGGGCGACTGCGTCGCAATCATGCACAAGGTCGTCAGCGAGCGCTGGCCCGTCATTTAGTCCCTCCTTCCATCCAGCGGCTCGGGAACGATCGTTCCCGTACCTGCAGGGTTGTTGGCGGTGTGGCGCGCCGCGTCCGGTCCCGACACGAAGCCTAGCTTCTTCGGCGCCCAGCCGGGCCCCTCGACATAGTATTGCTTGAACTTCATCAGCGACTCGCCGGCATCACCGAAGCGGTAGCGGGCGTGCCGTCGCAGATCGACCTGCGTCACTACCGCAGCGATCATCTCTGAGACGAGCTTGTCTCCGAGCAGGCGCGGATCGCGCAACAGGTTGAGGGCATTCAGCGCGACATCCTGGCGTGTCTTGCCCCATCGCACCGCGAACAGGATCCGATCGACCATCGCCGTCAGGAGCTGCGCCTCGGTCACGGCGAGCAGCGGTGGTCCGTCAATCACCACGAGATCGTATTGCTCCCGCAGTGAACGGATGAGGCGCGGCAACTGCCCGTTGGCAAAGGGTGTGAGCGGATCGTCCGGCGGGCTGCGCAACGGCAGCAGGTCGATCCCGAGGCCCGGGATGCTCTGGATCGCCGAGAGAGAGAAGTCCTCGATATTGGCGGGGTCGACCGGGTTGCCCTCGACGTTCTCGCCGCCGACCTCACGCATCACGGCCGGATGCCGGAAATCGAGGTCGACCAGCATCACGCGCTTGTTAATGAGCGCGGCATAGACGGCGAAGCTGACGGCCAGTGTGGTCTTGCCCTCACGCGGCACGCTGGATGTGACCAGGACCACCTTGGGCGCGAGCGCCGGCGACGCGAGCTGCAGCGTCGCAACGATCGACCGGATCGCCTCTGTATACGCGCCGAAACGCCGTTTCAGGAGTTGTTGGTGCGGCCGCGCCCGGCCAATCGCACGGACCCACGGAACCAGGCCGATACAGCGAATGCCGAGCACCTCATGGACATCGCGCGCGTTGCGCAGTCCCCGGCTGACCCGCTCCGCGCCGATTGCCACCATGCCGCCCGCCATGCCGAATACAATGAATGCCGGCAACATCAGGATGATCGGATTGGGGGAACTCGGCCGGTTCGGTGGCGCGGCAAGCGAGAGGATACGCGTATCTGGCGAAATCATCTCCTTCTGCTCGCGCAGCTGTTCGCGCCGCTGCGACAGACTATCGTAGAGTTGACGGCTCGCCGTGGTCTGACGCTCCAGCTCGCGAAGCCCCACCTCGGCCTGCCTGCTCTTGCTCGCTGAATCCTGCACCGCGCTCAGCTGATCCTGCAGCGAGTGCACCTTGGCCGCGGCGATCCGTACGTCGTCGCGCAGATTGGCTTCGGATCGGTCGGTCTCCAGCGCGATGCGCCGCCGAACTTCCTGAAGCTGCGCGAGCACGCGCTGCACCTGCGGGTGCGATGGGCCGAGCGACGGCGTCAAATCCGCCGCCGACTGACGCAGCGCAACCTCCTGATGGCGCAGATCGGCGAGCACCGCGGAATCCAGATTGCCGACGGAGGAGCCGGGCGAGCGACGCCGCGCGTCGGAAATGTAATCCAGCCGCGAACGGCGGGCCGTCAGGTCGGCCTGCGCGTCAGTCAGGGCGTGATTGAGTTCGGCGATGCGGGCATCGACGACATCGGTCTGCTTGTTCCCTGGAAGCGAATGCTCGATCCGATACCGCTCGAGCGCCGCGTCGTTGTGCTCCAGCTCTTGCTTGAGCTCGGCGATCCGCGCGCTGATCCAGCTCAGCGTCCGGTTTGTGTTCTCCCGCTTCTGGTCGTACTGGTTCTGGGCGAAGAGCTGAACCACGCGATTGGCGGCAAGCGCTGCGCGCTCCGGATTTGTCGAGGCGTATTGAGCGGAGACGACCTGCGATCCGTGCTCCTGCGCGACCACAAGCCCCTTCTCAAACGCTTCGAGTGCCATCTCGCCGACCGGATCCGGCTTCGCTTGGGGTAGACGGCCCGCATCGAGGAGGGACAGAACGGCGTTCAGGGCCGGCGCGCCGGTCGCCAGCCACTGCGCCTTCACCCACGCGCGGAGCTTGACCGACAGGCCCGCCCGTCCGTCGCTCGGCGGCAGGGTCGCAGTCTGGAACGCCGGGTCCTGCGACAGGCTGACCAACACGCGGCGCAGATGATCGCGCGATGACAGCGCCGCGATCTGGGTCTGCACGGCCGACTGGTCCTGTGGTGCGACGACGACGGCCTGCCCGCTCCCCGGGGCGGGCTGCTGCGGCTCGATCACGACTTCCGCTTTGGCGGTGTAGCGCGGCGGGATCAGCAGGCCGCCAAGGCCGGCCGCGACGGCGCCTGTTACGGCAACGGCCAGGATCGGCAGGCTGCGCCGCCGCAGGATGTTGAACACCTGCTGAAGGGGTGCTTCGGCGACGATCATCGCGTGACCCTCCGATTCACGCCGCTGCCAGCAGGCGTTCGGGTTCAAGCGTGCTGTCGAGCCACGCCTCGAACATCAGGATCGCCCAGAGCTCGGTCGCGCGATCCCGCCGACCGCTCAGATGGTCCGCCCAGCTTGCCTCGACCCGCTCGACATCGAGCAGTCCCTCGTGGCGTAGCCGCGACGAGGCGAGCAGATCACCGGCCCATTCCCGCAGCGGTCCTCTCAGCCATGCGCCGATGGGGACGTTGAAGCCGTGCTTTGGCCGCTCGTACATGGCCACGGGCACGTAGCGCCGAAGCACCTCCCGCAACAGCCACTTGCCGGCCCCGTCGCGCACCTTGGCGGACATCGGCAGCCGCCAGGCGAACTCGATGACGCGATGATCGAGGAGCGGAGCGCGCGCCTCCAGGCTTACCGCCATGCTGGCGCGATCCACCTTCACCAGGATGTCGCCCGGTAGATATCCGACCGAATCGCGGTACATCGCACGCCCCGACGCGTCGAGCCGCGCCGGAACCGGCACGACGCCGGCCCGCGCGTCGCCGAGCCCCACCTTGTCGATAACCGCCGGTGCCCACGTGACCGCGACGAGCCGGTCGTAGAGCTCGCTTTCGTCCACCGCGTCGAGCACGCGCGCCAGTTTCTCGATGCGCCCGCTACCGAGGAGGCGAGACAGTGCCGATGGCAGCGGCAGGCGTCGGGTGATCGCCTCCCAAGTGTCCGCGTGCAATGCCATCAGCGCCGACGCGCCGGCGCGACGCAGCCCAAGGGGCAATCCGAGCACCGGCTTGAGCCGCGTCGGCAGGAAATGCCGCGCATAGCCGCCGAAACCCTCGTCGCCGCCATCGCCAGATAGCGCGACCGTTACGTGCTGGCGTGCCAGCCGCGAGACCAGCAGCGTCGGGATCTGGCTCTCGTCGGCAAATGGCTCGTCCCAGATGCGCGGCAGTTCCGGGATCGTCGCGCGTGCCTCTGCGGCGGTGAGCCTGAGCTCGGTGTGCTCGGTGCCGAGATGCCCGGCGATGACGGCGGCGTGGCCGGCCTCGTCATAGCCCGCCTCCTCGAAGCCGATCGTGAAGGTGCGCACCGGTCGCGATGACTGCGCCTGCATCAGCGCGACCACGAGGGAGCTGTCGATGCCGCCCGACAGCAGTGCGCCGAGCGGCACGTCGGCCACCATCCGCTGCCCGACCGCGATCCGCATGAGCCTATCCAGTTCGCTGGCGAGCTCGGTCTCGTCGGCCTCGATCGGGTGGCGCTGACCCTGCTCGACCATTTCGGCCAACGACCACCATGTGCGCACCATTCGCCGCAGCGTGCCCGCGTCGGCGCCAGCGAGATCGCCGGAGTTGACCGACAGCATGCCGCCCGGCGGTACCTTGAAGACCCCGTCCCATATGCAGTGCTGCTCGGGAATCCAGCCCTGGCGCAGCAGAAGCGCGAGCGCCGCGCGGTTCAGTGCGGGATGAAAACCGGGGACTGCGCGGAACGCCTTCAGCTCGGATGCGAACAGCAGTGCGCCATCCACCAGCGTCACGTAGAGCGGCTTCTTGCCGAGACGATCGCGGATGAGATGCAGGACCCGCTGCCGTCGGTCCCACATGCCCACCGCGAACATTCCCGCGAATTTCGCCAGCGCCGCCTCGATGCCAAATGCCTCGAAGGCGGCGAGCATGACCTCGGTGTCGCTGTGCCCGCGGAAGCGATGCCCGAGCCCGCCGAGTTCCTGGCGAAGATCACGGAAGTTGTAGATCTCGCCGTTGTACGAAATAACCAACCTCTCGCCGTGCGACAGCATCGGCTGCCGCCCGGCGTCGGAGAGGTCGACGATAGCAAGCCGGCGATGGCCGACCGCCACGCCGGCCTCGGGGTCGGCCCAGAAGCCATCACCATCCGGCCCGCGATGATGGAGGCTGGCCGTCATCGCCCGTACTGCGGCAAGTCGCTCTGGAGCGGCGGCGCACGGAGCGAGCAGAATGCCAGCTATTCCACACATCGGCTCAACTCCGCCCGAACGGTGCACCGCGAATGCCGCACTCTATTGCGCTCCCCGGTCCAGCAACTCGCGATAGGCTGCGGCGTACAGCGCGACATTCCGAGTGAGGCCGAACTCGTCAATGACGATCCGTGCTGCGCGCTCCGCCATCATGCGGGCGCGGGCGCGGTCGTTGAGCAGCGCGACAATGCCTTCGGCGAGCCGGGCCGGATCGCGCGGCGGCACCAGCAGGCCGCTCGAGCCGTCGCGCACCACGTCGCTGCAGCCAGGCATGTCGGTCGTCACGATCGGCAACCGCGCGAGCGCAGCTTCCAACAGCACCCGGGGTACTCCTTCTCGATACTCCGTCGGAAACGCGAACACGTCCGCCATGTGGAGCAGCGCGGGCACGTCCTTGCGCTTGCCGGTTGCGATCACATAGGGCGCGTGCCGAGCGATCTCGTCCGGACCGATAGCCTCGGCACCCTCGGTCTCCCACGGGCCGACCAGCACGAAACGGGTTGTGGGGCGGACCCTGTTGACCAGGGCCGCCGCCTTCAGGAGCGTATGGATGCCTTTCTGCCGCGTCATCCGCGTTACCGTGATGACGGTTTCTGCGTCGCCGAGGCCGAGTTCCGCACGCAGATCCGCAGCCCGGGGGCCGTCGGTCAGCCGCTGCTGGAACTGGGTGAGATCGACCCCCGATCCGGGAATGACACGGCTGCCGCTGCGCCCGAGCATTCGGTGGCTTTCGAAGAAGCCCTGATCGACACGGTTCTGAAACACCGTCATTCTGGTCGATCTCGCGGCGTGGCGGTGCAGGCCGCAATAGACCGGTCGCAGCGCCATCGGCAAAAGGCGGCGAGAAGAGAACAGCCAGCCGAGGCCGTTAATCGTTCGCACCACCAACAGGTCGCGGAATGACCGCGCTGCCAGCGGGACAAGCAGGTTGGGCTTGGTATCGAAGCTGTGCGCGATCTGTGGCCTGAGGTCGGCAAAGAGCCGTCGCAGCGCTCGCATGGCGGAGAGATCCGCCGCCGGATTGACGAAGCGATCGAAGTTGAATGCGTGATACTCAAGGCCGGCGCGACGGAACGGAGCAGGATCGCCGGTTCCCATGCTGGTGACCCTGAACCCGCTGTCGCGCATGGCCAGCATGAAGGGGATGCGTAGGTCGTGATCCTCGCCGCCGACCAGGAGAAGGTGGGCGCTCAAGGCGCCCTCCCCCCGCGTGACAGCGTGCATCCAGGACTTATGTAAGGTCGTGACGACATCGCTCACCCGAAAGGAGTCGTTCGGGATCACGCTCCCGAGTTTTGCCAGCACGGCCGCCGCGCGACCGGCTGCCGACCTTTTCGCATTGAAATCGATCGCCTCGGCCGCGGCTACCTATCCGATCGGCCGACCGGCTTTCGCCAAGCGGACTAGGCCGATCCGGGCTGCCGCATCCCAGCCCATTCCGCGGGGCCGATCAGCCCTGCGCGGAGCCTCGACTCGGCCCCCGGCGTCGTCTCCCGGCCCGCGGGACGGCCTCCCTGCAACCTTAGTCGTAGGTCTTTCGGAATGATTGCCAACCGTCGCGTCGAGCGGGAAGAGTTGGTGAGGTCGCGCAGGAGTTTCCTGGGGCGCACAAGCGAGCGGGGAAGCCCGATGAAGGCAGTGATCCAGTCCGGGGGCAAGGGCACCCGCCTACGGCCCTACACCATGGTGCTGCCCAAACCGCTCATGCCGGTCGGCTCCAAGCCGGTGCTCGAGCTGCTGCTCAAGTGGCTGCGCCGCAGCGGCATCGTCGACGTCTATGTCACCACCGGATATCTCGGCCATCTGATCCGCAATTTCTGCGGCGATGGGCGGCAATGGGGATTGCGGATATCGTATACCGAGGAGACTGAGCCGCTCGGCACCATCGGCGCGCTGAGCCTGCTGCGCGATGAGCTCGACAGCACATTCTTCGTCATCAACGGCGACGTCCTGACTGACCTCAACCTGAACAGCTTCGCCGCTGTTCACCGCCGCCATGCCGGCGCCCTGACCATCGCCACCATCGAGCGCACCGTACGCATCGATTTCGGCATCATCGAGCAGGACCGCGACCGCGTGGTGCGGTTCCGCGAGAAGCCCAACTTCACGCAGCTGGTCAGCACCGGCATCTACTGCATGGAGCCCGAGGTGCTCGACCATATTCCCGACGGCGTGCCGTTCGGCTTCGATGACCTCATCCTCCACATGCTTGCCCAGGGCTTCCCCGTACGCACCTTCCTGCACAAGGGCGTATGGCTCGACATCGGCCGCGTCGAGGACTTCCAGAAAGCGCAGGATCTCGGCTGGGACGACGTGGTGCCCGCGTTCGAAACCTATGCGCTGGAAGCAGAAGCGTTCTGAGTACCGCCTGCCTCTTGACCCTCCCATCGAGCGAGTCACCCAAGATGCATACCGATACAATTCTTCTGAAACCCGACGAGACGCTGCCCGACACGATGTTGCTGGTGGGCGAACCGATCCTCGGTGAGGACGAGAAGGCGGCACTCACGGCCGTCATCGACAGCGGCTGGATCACGATGGGCGCGCGGGTGCGCGCCTTCGAGGAAGCGTTCGCGCGGGAACACAACGTTGCCGACGCCGTCGCGGTGAACTCCTGCACGGCGGCACTGCATCTCATCATGAGGGCATTCGGAATCGGCCCTGGCGACGAGGTGTTGGTGCCCTCGCTCACCTTCATCGCCACGGTCAACAGCGTACTCTACGCGGGTGCACGGCCGGTCTTCGTCGACATCGAATCCGCGGAGACGCCGATCCTATCGATGGCCGACGCCGACCGCAAGATCACCGCCAATACCAAGGCCGTCGTCGTCATGCATTACGGAGGCTATCTCGCCGATGCGGAGGCGTGGACGGAATTCGCGCGCTCGCGCGGGCTGTACCTCATCGAGGATTCGGCCCACGCCGTCGGCGCGGCGCGCGGGCCGATCTACGGCGACGCCGCGGCCTTCAGCTTCTTCGGCAACAAGAATATGACGACCGCCGAGGGCGGCATGATAACCGCCCGGGACGCTGACGCGCTCGACTGGATGCGGCAGGCGCGCGGTCACGGAATGACCAAAGGGACGACGCAGCGGCTGCGTGACGGCTCGATTTCCTATGATGTCACGATGCTCGGTTACAACTACCGGATGGACGAATTGCGCGCCGCGATCGGACTTGTCCAGCTGAGCAAGCTTGGCGACTGGATTGTCAAGCGCACAATACTGGCGGAACTCTACAGAAACCTCTTGTCGCAATTCTGCCCCTCTGTCCTGATGCCATTCGAGGCCTGGCCGACCTCGACGCATCACATCCTGCCAGTCGTGCTGCCGCTCGATGTGAGCCGGGGCGAGATCGCCGACGCGCTGCGCGCGCGGCGCATACAGACGACTAACCACTATCCGCCCGCGCATCTGTTCTCGTGGCATGGCAAGATGTGGCCCATGATCCGCCTGCCGCGCACCGAGGATTTCGCCGCGCGGGAGCTGACACTGCCGTTGCACCCGGGTCTGCGAGAGGAAGACGTCCGATACGTCGTTCGCACGCTTGCCGGAATCCTCGACCGCTAGGCGAACGATGGCGCGAACAATCATCATGGCTGACATCTCCGGGACGACGCCCGATCGGACCAACGGTGCGGGGCTGAGCCTGAAGCGAATTCTCGACGTGGCGTTCGCGTCCGTCGCCTTGGTCCTCCTGGCTCCCGCGCTCACCCTGATCGCGTTGGCAATCTGCATCGAGGACGGCTGGCCGTTCCTGTTCTTCCAGGTCCGCCTCGGCCAATACGGCGAGACATTTGTCCTCTGCAAATTCAGAAAATTCCGCAACCGGCCTTCGGAGGAAGGCTGTCCACTGACGCTGAAGAATGACCCGCGGCTTACATCGATGGGCAGGTTTCTCGAACGCTGGAAGCTCGACGAGGTGCCTCAGCTGTGGAATATCCTTAAGGGTGACATGGCCGTCGTCGGGCCGCGGCCGGAGACGCCGCATTTCGCTGGCTGCTTCGACGGCGAATATCGCGAAGTGCTGAGCTACAAGCCTGGCATCTTCGGGCCGAGTCAGGCCATGTTTCGAAGCGAAAGCAAAATGCACCAGGCCGGACGCGATCCGGAACAGTTCTATCGCGCCGTGCTGTTTCCGCTGAAGGCACGGCTCGACCTCGCGTATTTCCCGCATGGGAGCACACGGCTTGACGTCAAATGGGCCGCCAGATGCATCCTCGCCGTACTCGGTTTCTCCTTTCTACCCAATGGCGGGACCGATCTGGTGGCGGAGGTCGAGAGCTGCCTGCAGCTGCTTGCATCGGAAACCAAGCCGTGATCGGCGCGAACCGGAAGAGTCGCAATGAACGTCGAATGGTCAAGGCAGGAACGCGCCGCTTCGCGAGGAGCTGAAGAATTGAATTACCAGGGGGCAAGGGTTCTGATCACCGGTGCCGATGGGTTCATCGGCTCGCATCTGGCCGAGGCGCTGGTCCAGCAAGGCGCCACAGTCACGGCGCTGGCGTGCTATAACTCGTTCGACAGCCACGGCTGGCTCGACCATCTATCCGTCCCGGTCCGGTCCACCCTGAATTGCCGTCGCGGCGACGTCCGCGACGCGGCCTTCGTCCGCCGCATCATGCGGGATCAGGATGTGGTCTTTCATCTCGCCGCCCTGATCGCGATTCCCTTCTCATACGTGGCGCCGCAGTCCTATGTTGAGACTAATATTCTGGGCACGCTGAACGTCCTTGAAGCGGCACGAGATTACAACCTGCACCGTGTGGTGCATACGTCCACCAGCGAGGTCTACGGCACGGCGCTCTTCATGCCGATCACGGAGACGCATCCGTTGCGCGGTCAGTCACCCTATTCGGCGTCGAAGATCGGCGCCGACATGATCGCGGAGTCGTTCGTGCGCTCGTTCGAGGTTCCCATCGCCATTCTGCGTCCCTTCAACGTGTTCGGTCCTCGCCAGAGCGAGCGAGCCGTCATTCCTTCGGTTATCCGTCAGATGATCGATCCGACCTGCGACGCGGTTAACATCGGCGAGTCCTCCGTCGTGCGCGACTTCACCTATGTCGAGGACACTGTATCGGCGTTCCTGGCGCTCGGCCGCTCGTCCACAATCGAGTTCGGTGTCCCGTACAACGCCGGCAGCGGCAAGGCAGTGTCGGTCGCCGAGCTGGTCGACATGCTGGCCGAACTTACCGACTGCGATAAGCCGGTCAGGCACGAGACCGACCGGACCCGGCCCGCCAATTCGGAAGTCCGGGCGCTGCTGGCGGATAGCAGCCGGATCCTGATGCACGCCGGCTGGCGGCCACGGACGGATCTGGCAACTGGCTTGGCTCACACGATCGCTTGGTGGCGCGAACGGATCGCGGCCGGCCAGGTGCGCAAGGAAGTCAGCTTTGCAACGTAGAGGGCGGACCAGTCAATCCCGGTCCGGCC
>Ga0308173_10000124_pt1 | contig 26625 bp, 51 predicted proteins | sample PhyPR1_FD_203716 | JGI IMG/M metagenome (GOLD analysis project Ga0308173, IMG submission 203716) | Soil microbial communities from UC Gill Tract Community Farm, Albany, California, United States - DLSLS.P.R1 | ecosystem: Environmental > Terrestrial > Soil > Agricultural land | place: USA... | reverse complement strand
GTCCCGGCGTACTTGATGTGAAGAGCACGGAAGCCAGTAGCGGAGACAGACGCCTGCTTCTGGAACTGAATCCAGACCCAGCCGCTGTAGTCGTTTCCAGGAGTGAAGTCGTAGACCGAGGAAGAGGTCTGTCCAGTCAGCTCGTCTCGCACCACCGTTGCGAAGGCCACGGGAGTCCACGTGGTCGGCATGTTGCTGGTGATAGTGGTGGAGGCGATGCCCTGGGCAGTGGCCTGGAAGTTGGAACTGAACTGGCTAACCGCACCAGTAGGCCCAGGCACACCCTGAGGACCCTGGGGACCAGTGGTTCCCTGTGGACCAGTGGCACCACGAGGACCCTGCGGCCCGATGCCTTGAATGACACCAGTGCGGACCTGAATGGTCTCGCCAGTGTTAACCCTGATGACGCTGCTGCTCATAGAACCTTCGTCACCCTTCCGTTCACGTAGACGTTGCCCCGAATGAGTGGACGGAGGCGAGTTTGGTTAGTCACCGCATTGTCCTGATAGGTGACCCACAGGTCGTAGTTGTAGATCCCAGGAGGGAAGTTGGAACTATCCACAGCCGGGATCATCAGCTGAATGAGACCCGACTCAGAGTTGTAGAGAATGGTCTGCAGAGTGGGATCGGTTTGATCATCATCACTCTGGAGGGTGTACAGGACGTTGTTCAGCTCGTCCCTGATCTCCATCCGCATAGGGGACAGAACAGTAAACGGGTTCTGGCTCCCGTCTACCCAGTAGATCTGCACGCCGAAGTCTGACCCTTGGTCCAGGGAGAGATCGACTGTGACAGCAGTGCTCATGCGTCCTCCTCGTCCACTCCATCATCCCGGTCAGGTCCAGACGCAGGCAGCTCGCGGCCCTTACGCAGCGCTTCCACGTATGCCTCACGGTCACCCTGCACCACGTAGATCTGGGTCTGGCCCTGCTCAGTGGAGGGATCGACCGAGTAGATCTGGCCCATCTTGTTCTGGACATCCACGATCTTGATCACCCGGTCAGTGGCGATGGGGTCACCACCCACAGCCTGAGTGAGATGGCCACGCATGACCATCTCCAGCCGCATGTAGTTGAGCATCTTCATGTGCTCGCGGTCATCGAGACCCCACTCCTTGGCGAGGTCGACCATGTAAGTGCGGTAATGCTTGATGGCATCTGCCTTGGAGATCTGCAGGCGCTGCTCGATCTCCTCAAACGTAAACCCCGCCATTCGTAGGTGCCAGACTTGCTGGTTGATGTCTACGAGGACGAGGTTGTCATCAGAGTCTTCCATTGTTCCTCCTCTGAAGGAGGATACTCACCGCTTGGGCTTCCGTCAGTAGCCCGTCTGTGATATCGCGGAAGATTGCTATTCGTTCTTTACGTGTAATACCTGCCCAGATGCCGTACTCCTCACGGAACTCGAAGGAGGCTTGCAGGCACTCCTTGAAGACCGGGCAGTGCTGGCACTGATCTTTGGCCTTGCGATTGTTGGCTGAGCTGTACGAACTGGTCTCAGTTCGGCCTGAGCCGAAGTGAAGCCCGTCATCCCCTAGGCACATGGCATCTCGATGCCAGTCAGGCCAGAGGCGCTTGATGCTCCGATAGATCAGCGGCTCTACAGGATTCTCAGGTTCGGGAGTGCGAGTTGCCTCGTCCGCCGAGATCCATCGACCTGTTAGAGACTGCCGACCCATAGAGGCAGATGGTTGCTGCGTCCACGAGGTCTTGGTCACTCCCACAGAGGGATGATAGATCAGGGTGTTCTTTTCTTAGCCATTCCGCCACCTGATCCTTGCTGGCGTTTCCGTTGCCTACGGTCCCCTTCTTCCATGAAGAGACAGGAACGAGGTAGACAGGACAGTGCTGAGACAGCACCATCCCCACCGTTTCAGCGATGAGGATGGTGCTGCGGATGTTTCTGGCTCCAGCGAGGACTGGCTCTTCACAGAACACGATGGGGTTCTCATCGAGTCCTAGCCAGTACTCCAGTTCGGCGCGTAGACCCCGGAGTTCCTTGCCTCGGTCTGTCTTGGGGACGGTGATCTTGTGGCACTGAGCCATGTAACCGTCGTGCCCGAACAGAGCGACACTCTTGCTCGCAGGGTCTACGCCCCAGATCATCGCTTAATCTTCTCCATGAACTTGTCGACCTTGTCGCTCAGCTCGAAGTACTCCTTGCGAGCGTAGAGGTACTCCTTCCAGAGCAGCTCGGGCATCTCCACGGCGTACTGCTCCTGCCACTCGGCATAAGTGCCATCAGGGTTAGCTGGTCGCGCCTCCGAGTAGTCGGGCCACACTTCGTCCTGGTCTACATAAACCTTCATCGACGGGTCTCTCCCATGTCGTATCGCTGACGGGACACGAGGTCTTCCTGGGTGAGCCTGCGGCTACCGAGGTCGGCCATCATCTTGGACATCTCCTTGAAGGAGCGGAGTTGCCCAGTGCGGAACTTGTAGTACTCAGAGCCCTTGAGGATCTCTTTGTCGTGCTCGCCCTGGAAGATCATCATCTCGATCTCGCAGGCACGGGCGTAGTACGCGACTGCGACCTCCATCATGCCGAGGTACGGGCTCTCCACTGGAGGGTCTTCCCGTCCTGCTAGCACGTTGGCGTATCCCAGCAGCTCGTCATACAGCTCATCTAGCGGCGGTAGACCAGCGGGCAGTGGTACGTCGGTCAGTCTGGTTCCGAACTGGACTTGCTTCTGATCTCTCTTGATCGTCAGGCGGTGGGCCATTCTGCGTTCTCACATATCCGTGCGTAGGGACAGTAGTTGTAGGCACCCTTGAAGTTTCGGCACTCGGCCAGCATGGGGAGGAGTTTCTTGTTCTCTGTTGCTTCGTTGAGCTTCTCTAGGTCTCTTACTACATCATGGATCTTGCTCTCGTCACGGTTAACCACGAACTCCTTCAGCGTGTTCGTATCCTTGTCTTCGTAGACGATGTGGGCGCTCTCCCGCTCAGAGGCGAGCATGTAGGAGTGAACCTGCAGCACGTGCTTCTCTTGAGCCCCGAATGACTGGACTTGGGAGAAGCCGTAGTGATTGATGGACTTGAACTCAGCGATGGCTCCGTTCGACAGCAGCCCATCCATCGTGCCGCGAAGGTTAAACGAAGGCACCCTCACCGGTACCTCTACCTCGGTGACGTAGCCGTGGACCAGACCAGCAGCCTGATGGCGCAGATGCACGAAGTCACCGTTAGCGAAGATGTTCATCGTGCGATCATCGATGCGCTTCTTCGGGAAGCCGAGGAAGGTGAACTGCCGCTGTCGTAGGCAGGTACCCGCTGAACTGGCACTCCACGAGCCCTCACGGACACGCTCAGGGCGGTTCTGGATCTTCGAGATCCACTCTGCCTCGGCCTTGATGTCACGCACCTGCAGGTAGTCCAGATACTTATTGATCAGCCAGTTCTCCTGCTTCGCCAGCGCCATCGCTTTGCCGAGCTTCACAGGTCACCTCGTGCTGTCTCGCCAGACTGGGCACGCAGAAGGGCTTCTCGCACCATCGGCACTTCCAGGGGTCGGTTGTAGCCATAGCGCTCCCTCAGGTAGTCGTCGTCCCCCTTGTAGTACACCCTGCCTGCCGATGTCACCACTGCGCCATGCATCATGAGGCCCTTGTCGTGACCACCGGGTGCGTGAGCCTCTCTGTGGTGCCATGGGCACAGAGCCAGGTGGTGGTAGATCTCCCCCACTGCGTCGAGGATCAGGCCACCACGGGAACGAGTGAGCATGTGGTGGTCCTCTACAGGCCACTTGCCACAGCGGGTGCGGGCACGAGGCAGGTCGACCATGGCCTCACACCGCTCTAGCGAACGCTTCATCACCAGGGCACGGACATCCGGAACGTTAGCCATCAGTAGCGCTTCTTCACTCCGGTCAGCTCCTCAGATTCCTCTGGGGAGATGTAGCGCACCTTCTGCAGGTTGCCGTTGCTCGGGATCATCTGTCCTGCCGACTCCATGCTGTCCTCAGGGGTGCTGCGCTTCGGAAGGGTGATCTGTCGGTCCTGCTCAGGCTCCTGCTCTTCCTCGGCATCGGGAGTAGCCCCCGAGATAACCCCGAGGCACTCCAGCGAGCAGATATCCACGTGCAGCTTCTCCCCCAGCTCACCGATCATCACGGCGGGGATCACCGCCTCGATCCACTCTGGGGTCAGTCCCTCGACCCGCTGCTCACACACGTCACAGACAGTTACTTTCACTTCATCTCCTAGATCACTGGTTCTTCGAGAATTGAGTTCAGGGCGCGGGCTTCGTAGAGCATCCGCACGACACCTACCTCGTAGGTGCCCTTGTTCAGGAAGTCCTTGCTGCCCGAGGGTGCAGCGCGAGTACACATGTCCTCCATGTTCCTGAAAGGCGCGTGCTTGGCGATCTTCTCGGCGGTACTCACACCGATGCCCTTGATGGAGGCCAGCCCCTTGCGGATACCACGACCCCTCGGGTCCACCGCATAGGTGGCTTGGCTGTAGTTCACGTCAGCGCTCAGCAGACGGATCTCCTTGCGTCGGGTGGCTTGGATGTAGGCGGGCTCCTTGTCGGTGCCTGACGAGGCTGCCAGCATCGCTGCGTGCCACTCCAGCGGGTGATGAGTGGCTAGGTAGCCACACCGATAAGCCGTGATGCCGTAGATCGTGGCGTGGGCTCGGTTGAAGGAGTACTCAGCGAACCCCTCGATGCCGCTCCACAGCCAGTCAGCCTCTTCCTGGGTCATGCCCTTCTCCTGGCACAGCCGGAAGATGTTGGGCTTGTGCTTCTCCATCACCAGTCGAGCGGTGGCCACGTTCTTGTTGGACGCCTTGACGGCCTTGAGCATGGAGGTCAGATCCTCCGCACTCATGCCTAGCCCACGCAGGATCTCGATGACCGAGTCCTGGTAGAGCAGGATGCCCTGAGTGTCCTTGGTGGCCTTGTGCAGCAGCGGGTGACGGATGGGCATCTCTTCGCGCTTGAACCTGCGGCTGTAGTAGATCCCTAGGGCACCGGAAGACATGACACCGGGACGGAACAGAGCCATGGCTGCGATCACGTCGTGAATGGTTCGCGGTTCGAGCTGACGGATCTCACGTCGGCTGGTGTTGCCCTCCAGTTGGAAGAAGCCGTCCACCTGGCCCTTGGACATAGTCGAGAAGACCTTGCGGTCAGTCAGCGGAATCCAGCCCAGCCCCTCACCAGGGTCACGACCGAGGTTGAGCAGGCACAGCCGCAGAATGTCGAGGTTGCGCACACCCAGCACGTCGAGCTTGACCAGACCGATTGCCTCTACGTCCTTGTCGATGTACTGGCTCACCATCCACTTGCGGTTGGTGTTCCACATCAGCGGGACCATCTCATCGAGGAAGGACTGCTCCCGGACCACGACCACACCAGCAGCGTGTGTGCCGTAGCCGTCGTAGCACTCCAGGTCGTTCAGCCGGAACAGTTCAGCCCGGTCCTGCGCCGAGGACTCGGAGTACCTGAAAGCGGGGTTCACCACCTTCTTGCGCTGGATGAACCGGCGCATCAGGCTGCCTTCAGTGGTCTCAGCATCGTTCTCGTCACCCGAGATCGACAGGGTGCGCCAGTTGCCGATACGGACCATGGCGTACTCAGTGGCGAGGTAGTCCAGCAGTTCCTGACGGCGGTTGGACTCCACGTCGATATCGATGTCTGGCGGCTTGGTGCGGTCCTTGGAGAGGAACCGGTCCATGCGGAGCTTCCACTTGATCGGGTCGTGCTCGGTGATGCCGAGTAGGAAGCAGATCAGGGAACCACCTGCTGAACCACGGATCTGGTAGAACATCTTGACCTTGCGCATGTGGTCGCACACATCAGCCACGAGGCCGAGGTAGCCCCACATCCGGGCATGGTCGATGATCTCGAACTCCAGCATGATCTGGTCGAAGTACTTCTTGTTGGTGGCCAGACCTAGCTCGGCTGCCCGCCTGATTGCTCGCTGCTTCAGGGATTGTCCATCACCGAAGTCAGGGACCTTGTAGTCGTAGTGGTCCATCTCGGGGATGTGCATGTCCCACTTGCTCAGCAGGTCTTCCAGACCCGCCATGCCCCGCTTGAAGGCTTCCTCCGAGTGGTGCTGGCTCATCCACCGGTCATCGACCATGTGGAAGCCGTCACCGGGGAAGACAGCACCATCGGGGTCCTGCCCGAAGGCCACCAGCCGCTTCAGGGACTCGTGGTCGGGGCGCTCGTGGTCGTGGACGTAGTGGCTGTCCTGCGTGATGACCATGGGCAGACCGAGTTCATCCGCGATCTGCATGAGGTGACCAGCGATCTCGTCCTCGGTCATCTCGGTGTCATCGTGGTCGATCTGGTGGTTCTGCATCTCCACGTACACGTCGAACCACTCAGCGAAGGTAGCCACGACCTGCTTGGCTGCGTCGTAGCCGTCCTGGATCAGGGTCTGGATGACCAGCCCGAAGAAGCAGCCGGTGGTGAGCACTACGCCCTTGGTGTGGCCTGCAGCGTGGAGGTCTGCCATGTCCCCGAAGTCGATCAGGGGCTTGTGGAAGAAGTTCTCGTGGCTGCGGGTGCTGATCCGAATGAGGTTGCGGTAGCCCTCGGTGGTGTAGGCCACCAGACCGAGGTGGTAACGCTTGGCCTTCTTGTCCGCCCGGTCCTTGACGAAGTACATCTCAGAGCCGGGGAAGGGCTTGATGCCCGCCTTCATGCACGCCATGTAGAGCTGCACCGAACCAGCCATGTTGCCGTGGTCCGTCAGAGCCAGCCCTCGGTAGCCGAGTTTTGCTGCTTGGTCCACGATCTCCTGAACAGTAGGAAGTGCATCGTGGTACGAAAACTTGCTGTGAGTGTGAAGTGACCAGTACTGGTTGTTGCGCTTTATCTTCAGGCGTGTCATGATTCCCTCAGTTGAGATGACTTGGAGGGCCACCCTAATAGCCGGGGGTGGCCCTCCATCCTTTTCAGGAGAGCTTGCTGATCAGGTAGTCGGCCAGCTCGTCGGAGTCATCCGTGTCAGGAGCCTCCAGACCACACGACTCGATCAGACCCTTGAGTTCGTCCGCGCTCATCGCACGAAGCTCGCTCTCGGAGATCTCCTTCTCGCCATCGTCTTCCGCCTGCTCGGGCTCGGCTGCACCGGCAGGCTCAGAAGGGAACTGCTGGTTCTGCGGCTGAGCGGAGTTCTCGCCGCCCCAGGCCGAGTGGCCAGGGTCCACCGGCGTAGGAGCGTCACCCCACGAGGAACCACGCTGCGAAGGCATCGGGTCGTGGAACTTCTGAGCGGCCTGACCACCGAAGGCGTCCTTGACCTCGTCCGTGAGCGGCTTCTCACCCGGACGGTGGCCCAGTTGCACTGCCTGAGACCACTCGGTCCAGTTGCGCTGGAGAGCCTCCTCGTGGTCGTTCATGCGGTCCTTGTACATGGTCAGGTCGATCTTGTCCGCGTCACCACGGTCGACCGAGTACTTGACCTTGCCGTCACGGTTCTTGAACTTGGTGATGGTGTACTCACGGTCGGTGAGCGTGCCGTAGCGGGTTTCGTAGAGAAGCAGGTCATCCAGGATGGAAGCCGGAAGCTTCACGAGGTTGACGTAGCCCTCGGAGGTCAGGACGTTGACGAGGTAGCGCTTCTGCGGACCCCAGAGGTTGGAGTAGTCCTTGCCCTCCTTCTGAGCCTCCAGGTCAGCGATGCGCTTCTCCTCGCACTTAGGGCAGTCGGACGGCCCCTCGTAGTTCTTGCGCTGCTCGTAGGTGCGCTCGTCGGGGCAGGGGAAGGACATACGCAGGTCTGCATCGAAGTGCTCGAAGTACTTGGTCCAGTCCGAGGAGTCCTCCAGGAAGCGGTAGACGTTGTCCCCGTCCTTCGGGTAGCTGATGAACTGGCTGCCGCTCTTCTTGTCGTCCTTGACCTTGGTGCCGAACGTAGGCATTAGTTTCCCTTTCGATTGACCACTTGGGTCTGCTGTGTGTAGTAATCCCGAATCTCTTGGATATCTTCAGGAGTGTAGAGGTAGTACTTGTTCTTGCCCTGGTGGATCTCACCTGTTGGTGCTTCTACCAGGCCCTTCTTCATGAGTCGCCGCAGGGTGCTGGCGCTCTTTCCAGTGAGGATCACGGCCTCACTGAGCTTGTAGTACGTACCGTCCAGGCTGCTGATCAGAGCGTCCGAGGGCGGTACGAACGATCCCTCAGTCCTGTTCAGTCGGGGCAGAACCTGACTCATCGCTGGCTTGTCCTTCGGTGAACTTGAGGAAGGGCTCTGAGGGCACTTCCTTGACGAACTGCCCGACCACCATCGGGTCGACAGTGCCCTGGTCCATTGCCTCTTCCAGGGTCTTGCGGTCGATGACCTGCTTGCAGACCTTGCGGAAGGCGACTGCACCCATGGCCTTCTTCAGACCGGGCTCATCGATCACCGTGCGCATGCTCTGGACGAAGGTCACCTTGTACTGCTTGCCACCATCGCGGCGGCTGAAGCTCTTCTGCTGGTCGCGGGTCATCTTGGCCACGAGGGCCTTCTTGGCTGCGTTCAGTCGAGCGGTGGCTTCGTCGTGGGCTCGTCGGGCTTCGATGTAATCGGTCAGTTCGTCGGATTCGCGTCGGATGTTCAACTTCATGAGGATCAACCTACTCTACGTTCGTCCACCCGTGTCAAGCGGTGGTGAGGACTTTTTCTAGGAGCTTCTGTCGGATGCCGAAGGGGATGCTGTTGAGGTCCTTCCAGACCCTAGGCCACTGCATGCGCTCGACCCGGTAGAAGGGTAGGCGGGCAGCCACCTCAGCCGCTCCGTCGTCCCCTGCCTTGTCCTGGTCGAAGGCACAGATGATCAGGGATGGATCGAGCTTGCAGATCAGCTTGCGCTGCTCTGCGGACAGGTGAGAGCCGTAGACGGCCATGGCGTCACGGAACCCTGCCTCGTTGGCTGCGATGGCGTCTGTGGCCCCCTCAGTGAGCAGAATGACCCGTCCCTGGACCCGGTGGTAGTTGTACAGGTAGTTCTGCATGTCCACCCCCGAGGGATAGCGGTACTTGGCACGGTCGAGCCCTGTCAGGTCCCTGCGGATCACCCCGAGCACACGCCCTGCGTTGTCCCTGAACGGGATCGTGGCAGTGTCCTGAGCTGGGTACTGCCCCAGCCGGTGCTGGTGTGCCACGACGGGCGTGAAGCGCTTCAGCCAGTACCGGCCTGGGCCTGTGGAGTCGAACTGCGAGAGCCAGGACTCCGGGTAGATGCGACTCTCTGCCTCGAACTGCTCCATGAACCGGTCTACCGACCGCCTGACCTCGTAGGGGTCTGGATCGATCTTGGTCATGTCGAACTGGCCACGAGCATGGCAGGAGTAGCAGAACCACCACCCGGTCATCGAGTTGATCGATGCGGAGGCGTTGTGGTCGTCGTGAACGTGGCATACGAACGCACGTTCGATTCCCCACCCGGTTGTCATGGCCTCTTCGATGGAGGCCCAGCCTGTCATGGCCGCTCGTTGCCCCAGGTCGGGCTGCTGGCGAGGTTGTCCAGCACAGCGTCGTGGATCAGCCCACGCACGCTACGACCTCGCTCCTGCGCTGCGGCTACGAGGTCAGCCAGCTCCTCAGGCGTGAAGATGGTGTACAGGCTGATCCTGGACATTGGTTGCAGAGGCATCGGGAAACGGGTCTCAGTCATCTTCGTACTCTGCCTGTGCTCGGAGGTCGTCTGCCTTCTCGCGGGTGATCTCGGAGAAGTCGCCATGGTTGGGGTCGTACTTGGTGAAGAAGACCTTGCCACTGTCTCCGTGGCGGTTCTTCTCGATGGAGACGGCTGCTGCATCCCGACCGTAGCGCTTCATGGTCAGCACCACGTCACCGTCGTTGCCGAGGTGGTCGGACTGCGCCAGGGTCTTCAGGGCCGGTGGACGCCAGGAGGCGGTGTCTCCATCGCGGTTGATCTGAGCGGCACCCATCACGCGAGTCTTCTTCGAGAGGGTGATCTCCTTGAGCTGGTTGGAGATCTCAGCCATCGCTCGGTAGTCGCTGATCGCGGGTCGTCCATCGTTGGTGTACATCAGACCCACGTAATCCACGATGTTGATCTGGTAGTCGCTTGCCCGGTTGCTGATCACAGACGGGGAGACCCGGCCCATGGAGTTGTCGTGGACGTGGATCTGGCCGGGGAACCGCTCCGAGATCTGGTCCATGAGCTTCTTGTAGTCCAGCTTGTCGAACTTGCCGTGCAGCATGGCGAACTGGTCCACCGGGATGCCGAGTCGGTGACCTGCCGCTGCGTGGGCTCTGGTCTGGATCTGACGCTTGGGCATCTCCAGGGAGTAGATGCAGACATCCAGGCCCTTGGCTGCCGCAGAGACGGCTGTCTCGATCAGGAACGAGGTCTTACCTTGGCCCTGACGAGCGGCGAAGTACCACAGCTCGCCCTCACCGATGCCTCCGGTCTTGCCCTGCAGGGTGTTCCACGGCAGTTCCACCCGCATGGCATCTGCATCGTCGTAGGTGTCCAGATAGGCCGGGTCCACCAGCAGGTTCTGCGGCTTGCTGGTGACCACCTCCAGGTGGGCTTCACCTACCTCCTCGAAGGCTTCCTCGACCTTGCCCTTCACGAGCAGGGCCGACGCCTTCTGCATGCGCATCAGCAGGTCTCGGGAACTGTACTTGCGCTTGACCTCGGTGGCCGGGTAGCGCCCGTCCACCTGGTCAGGGGTGTGCGGGAAGTCAGGGAACTTGGTCTTGAACTCGGTGGCCGAGGGGCACGACTTGTAGGTCGCCTCGTGGTGGATCAGCCACTGGAGTTCCTCGCGGTAGCCGATGAAGTGGTTGGGGGTGACCCCGTAGTCACGCAGGATCGATACGTCGGAGTTGTTGAGCACGCTGCTGATGAGCAGCGTTTCTGGGGTAGCTGAAGGCACTGAGCCCTCCTTCTTCAGTTGAGATGACTCGATGGACCCTAGTCGAGAGGGACAGCCTTGACAAGGGTGTAGCGGTGGGCATCCTCAGGCCAGACGTAGGCCAGCCTGCGAGCGGTCTTCACCAGGACCCCGCCGTTGTGGGCGCAGGGCAGGGTGATCGTGCCACAGCACTTCCGGTGGAGCACCTTGATCGAAGGTGCGTCCGGGAAGCAGAACCGACAGGGGTCCGGGTGAGGAACCGTGTCGAGGTCAGCGAGACGGTAGTCCTTGGCCCGACCACGTAGCACGAGGCAGTCTTCGCTCTTGTGGACGGTCTGGGTCTTGCTCCGACCCGTCACGAAAACTTTGGTGCTCATAGATCCACTCTGAGCCGCTCCGCCACTACCCTTGAGGCAAGAAAAATGGTACAATTAGAGGGCGTAGCGAAGCCATGCCCAAATTGGGCGTGGCTTTTTCTATGTTCCCCCACCCAAGGAAGAAAGAGGAACAGTGCAAGACGAAGAAGGCACCTTCAGCATGCTGGACAGCATGATGGTGATCGATGACGTGAAGAACAACCAGAGCATCTTCTGCGTCACCGGCAGCTCCATGGGACAAGGCATGCAGATCCACAAGGACACCAACGAAGAGCTGGATGTCATCCCCATCGTCATCTACCGAGCGTTCCGACCAGCGCGAGGCACGATAACGGAGGAGGACGTGATCCTGATGTTCCCCAACGCGGTCAGAGTCATGGCCACGGGGCTGGGCATGGTCAGGAGTGCTCTCGGAGACGAGAACAGCGAGCTGATGCAGATGATCACTCACACTGTTCTCGGTGCCCTCATGGAGAAGCTCGACCTCACCCCCGAGGAACTGAGCGACTACCTAGACACCACCGATGGAGAGGGCTACTGATGACTCTGCACGGAATGGGCTTCGTCACCGATGCAAAGTCGGGTCTGATGTGGGTCAACGACGCTTCGACTGGCGTGGTGTCCCCCTCAGATGAGGAGCACGACGGGCGTCTGGCCCTTCTGGTCGAAGGTGAGGCCATCACCACTGACCAGAAGATCGAGATCCAGCTCATCTTCGGCAACCCCAACGTGATGGGCAACGCCGGGATGCAGCTTCTGGGCGCTCTCCTGACCGAGGAGAACATACAGAAGACCGTCAAGTTCATCACTGGACTGGTGGCAGAGCAGGCAGAGAATGGCGAGCTTCCCCACCTGATCGAAGAGTTCAAGTACCAGCTCTTCACCCCCGAGGAAATCGAGCAGATCTCCGACAACTTCTACGTGTCCAAGCGTGGTGAGGAGTGAAGCGAAAGGCGACCCTCAAGGTCGAAGGTGCGGATGTCGTCTTCCGCGCCTCGAACGGCACCGTACTCGCCACGGTAATGCTGTCGGACGAGCGCTCTGCTCGTCGCGGCAAGGACAACTTCGTCCGGGCCGCTGCACAGCTCACAGAAGTCCGGGAGGAGGTCTTCCGGCAGTTAAGGGAGGAGTGATCAGTGATCACCATCACCACCAAGATCCACCAAGGGATCGAGGACATCAAGAGAAGACAGACGGGGGTCTGGGACGGCCAGTTCTCCATCGGTCGAGGCTGGTGGCGTCTCGCTTCTGAGCTGAATGATCAGCTCAAGGAGATCGATCCCAGCTACTCCGTCCAGCAAGTCAAGGAGAAGTTCGGTGCAATGCGTTTCTACGCTCAGCCATCCGAAGGACTGGATGATGAGCTGGTCCGAATGTTCCGTAAGGCCATTCGTCGGGCAGACGAGGCATCCACGACCGTCTGTGAACGCTGTGGTCGACCAGCACGGCAGCGCGCAGTCGGCATGTGGGTGCAGACACTCTGCGAGGACGACTTCCAGGAGGCCAAGGCCGAACGGGAGAAGAACAAGCGCGACATGAAGGAGGCCGAGGAGGCTCGTCACGAGCGTGTCCGCGAGTCCCAAATCGAGCGCGACCTGGCGAAGGCAGAGAAGCGACTAGAGGACGCCGAAAAGCGTCTAACCGAGTAGGAGAGCAGTGAAGAGAAAGCAAGTAGTCGTCCTGGAGGTCACCTTCGAGGATGACGACCCACCCAACGAGTGGGACTGGGAAGACATGGCGAACGAGTACGACGACGATGAGAACGCTCCACTCGCTCACATCGAAGTCATCGCTCATGGCAAACCCTCTGAGGTTAAGGAGGAGCCCGTCGCAACGGATCTGCAGAGCGCTGTGGCGGCTGCTATCGCCGCTGGTCACATCCACGACCCGTTCACTCCTGGGATGCCGAGTTTCGGCTGAATGAGGCAAAAAACCTCAGAATAGTGCTTGTTTTCTTGCATTTTCACTAGGAAACCTGTACTATTAAGAGTGGAAGGCGGTCCCATGCCCATTTACGGGTGTGGGGCCGCCTTTCTGCATGTCCAGGGACCTACCATCCCTGGCCCACCAAGAAGAGGAAAGCAGCATGACTTTGAGCATTGAGCCAGCCACTGCGGCGGCCGACGAGAAGCACATCGAGGGCTGGACGACCTTCAACATGGAGATGCGCCCTTGGATGACCGAGGAGCTGGACGTGGAGGCCGAGGAGATCGGCATCTCTCGTGCAGACCTGATCCGAGTCATCATCAACGAGCACCTCAAGAAGGGACACCGAGCATGACCGAGCGACCCATGATCCAGATCACCACCCCGGTTCAGACGATGGGCTTCAAGCACATCGTCAGCGACACGGGGATTGACTACGGCATCGAGCAGATCCGCAGTGCTCGCACGTGGGTTGAGGCGCGTGACAAGCGCATCAAGAACTCGCAGGGCTTCATCGTCCTGAAGCGGTACACCAACTCCGACGCCTACGGCATCCACGACATCACCGGGCTGCACACGGCCCGCATCCCCGGTTCGAGCATGATTCGCCGGTCCTGCGTCGCTTCCGAGGTAGTAGGGCTGGTCGGCTCGCTCGGCACGAAGGCGTTCCTGGAGCACGTCCAGCACCACCACAAGGACTGGGCCTCGCTCTCCTGGGGTCGGATGACCCCGCAGCTTCGGCACCTGATCCTCACCTCCAGCACGCTCCCCATGGAGTGGAAGTTCGAGTCCACCACCAGCACGGACTTCCTCAACGACCGAGTTCACTACATCGCGGACCCTGCGGTCCTGCGTTTCCTGAACTCCTGATCCTCCACAACCTCCACATCGGGCGGGGCCTTCGGGTCCCGCCCTTTTTCATGTCCGCACAAGAAAGCGAGAAAGCAATGCCCAAGCTCGGAGAGACCACCGGTCTCGACCAGAAGTTCATCGAGGACGCAGCGAAGTGGTACCGCGAGAACCACATCCCGCAGGCGTTCAGGGACCTGCCCAAGATCCTCCTCAAGGAGGTCAAGCGCCTCAGCGGTGGGCAGTGGAACCGCTGCGTGGTGGACGAGTTCGGCTCGGTCACCATCTACAACAACCCGCAGTGGCAGCGGACCCCGAACCACCCGATCTGAGGAGTAGAACGTGTTCAAGAAGCCCAACCCCAACAGCCGACGCCCTGCGTTCTTGCAGAACGGCACCAAGGCGAACATCGTCTTCCAGCTCACAGCGGCTGTTCTGTTCCTCACCGTCACGACCACCAAGGATCTCTACCAGATCCACCTGGAGCGCAAGAAGCGCGAGGCGATCAGGAGGGACGAGGAAATCAAGAAGCTGGAGATCCAGGAGATGCTGGGTTACCACAGCGAGGACACCCAGGACTGGCGCGAGGACATCATCAAGAAGCTCGATGACCTGGGTCCTCTCCGACCCGGCATCTGAGGTCTCCACAAGCAGGGCGGGGCTGGTTCTCCAGTGTTGCTAGCCAGTCCCGCCCGCTCCACTGAGCAGGGCTGTCATCCCGGACGGTGGCAGCCCTGCTCTTCTCTGTTTCACCAGGAAAGCGAGCACCAAGATGAACGACATGATCCGCCTCGTCACTTCTGACGAGATGTCGATGCCTTACGTCAACCAGCACAGTTTCAAGAAGCTTGAACTCGCCATCACCTATGTAGATGGCGTGCGGTTCGGCCTCCAGGACGAACACAGCGAACTGGCAGATGAGGTCGAGAACGTCAGCAACGCCCTCGACATTGCCATCTCAGACCCCTCCCCTGATCTAGCCATCGACTTGCTGCTCCACGTGGTCGGGGCTCGGAGCGCCGAGACCACCAGCGAGATGGCTCACAACTTCATCGACAACGTCCTCGACCTCATCACCAAGAACTGAAAGCGAGAACAGCATGACCAAGTACGAGCCCAACAAGATCTCCCGTGGTGGCAAGATCGCCGCTGCGGGTCTCAAGACCTTCGCCAAGAAGGTCGGTGAGGGTCTCTCGGCCATGGCTGAGGAGGTCGAGAAGCAGCAGCAGCTTGAGCGTGCTGAGCGCGCCAAAGTCGAGCTGGCCATCCGTGAGTACGAGTCCACCACCGGACGCCCGTACGAGGCCAAGGAGAGCGTGTACGGCTCGGTCCTGCCCTGGGACCCCACGCACCCCGGTCACCTGGTCAACTGCCGCCCCACCTGCCGCGACACCCACTGCCTGGTCTGCGGTGACGACTCCTGGGGTCGCACCTACTGCACCCGGCACCGCCCCTGATGGGCGGACGCACAAGTAGGAAGCAGCGAGCGGAGAAGGCCAACCGCAGTCTGCTGCGCTGTCGCGGCTGCGGCGGCTGGAGGGTCGGTCCCCACTTCGACCCGTGGACTAAGACGTACATCTGTAAACCACTTCCCCAAATCCCCACCAAGGAAAGCGAGTAACACCATGCACGGAAGCAAACCGAAGTTCACGGCATTGGCGACGTTCACTGCCGCCAACAGGCTGTTCGCAGAGCTGCTGGAGGATGACAACGTTCACCTGCACGTAGACCCGCTGCCGCAGGAGACGGTCCCCGTCAAGTGGGACATCAGCGGCAACGGCCACCTGCAGTCCTGTGACCCGCACTGCCTGCACTTCCACTGCCCCAAGTGCGGGGACAAGATCTCCCGCGAGTCCTTGTCGATCTACTGCGAGAAGGATCGCAACCTCGACATCTGATTCACCCCACAAGCAGGGTGGGGCCAGCACATCCCCTGTAACTGGTCCCACCCGCCCTAACAGAAGGAAAGCACAGTGAAGAACACCCCCGAGATTCACGCCCGAGTCAGGACTCTGACGGCTGAGGGCTTGGCCACTACCAATCGAGCCCACAAGACACTGGACCTCATCAAGGAGGCTGAGAAGGAGGACGCCAGCATCAGTGCGGCCTTCTTCCCCCTCGCAGCCAAGGTCATCGAGACCTACGCCGACGTGATCATGGGCACCTCGGACATGATCGCCACCTACAAGCACTGGGAGGACTACCAGTCCGACGAGTTGGTGATCGAGCAGCTCACCCAGGCCACCGACCAGTTCCACACCGGTCTGATGGCGCTCAACACCGCGCTGGACGAGATCGACGCGCTGCTGGATGAGGTCACCAAGTGAGCGAACTTCCCAAGTCCTGGTTCGTAGACGAGCAGCGTCCCCAGGTCGGTGAGATCTGGGAGGACGCAGAGGGGGTGCTCTACACGGTAGCTCCGGTGGAGGCCCCTTTCGGTGGTCGTACACAGCCCGGTGTCTGGGCCTTCGCCACCAGCAAACTCATCCCAGTCGGCTACCACAAGATCGACAAGCCGATGGCTCGGGCCTTCGACACCAAGGGCAACTTCGTGCTGGATCGTCCGCTCCGGTACCCAAACGGTTCCGCCATCAGATCAAAGGAGAACTGATGATCGCCATGTACATCTTCCTCGCACTTTCCTGCGCCAGCCTGATCCCTGTGGGAGCTGCCCCGGCTCTCCGGGGTGACGGTACGCAGGAAGCCATCGGCGGCATCGGACTGTCGCTGATGGCAGTGGCTGGAGTGCTCTACTTCGGCCTGCAGGCTCTCGGGATGCTCCACACGCCCTGAGGGCCTTTTTCGCTACCAACCAAATCGAGAGGAAAACCCACCCGCTATGAACCTCCCCACCCCCATGCAGTTCCGCAAGATGCGTGAAGACGGGACCCACCCCGTCGAGCTGTGCCGCAAGTCGCTGGACTTCTCTGACCCCGAGGTGCAGGAGTTCGCTGAGATCGCCCCAGAGTACTTCAAGGAGATCTTCGCCAGGGTCCCCGAGGAGCGGATCACCAGGGTTCGGAGCATGACCAGCCAGGAGATGCTGGTCTTCCTGACCGCCTATGCAGACGGCATCAAGAGCGCTCGAAGCCAGTCGTTCAACGATGCGATGACGGTCCTGATGGCCAGCATGATCGCCTACTTCGAGCCTGACGAGGCTTCGATGGTGCTGGCTGCTGCTACCTGGTTCGCCTGTGACTGGGTCGCTCAGGAAGAGGGCGAAGCGGCTGCAGAAGCCCTGATGGACCAGATCAAGCTCTCCGCCTGGGACATGATGCTGAAGGCCGAGGAGGAAGACCCCGCCGTTCTCAAGGAAGCCACCGAGTACCTGCGTTCGCGGGGGATGCTCTGATGGAGGACTGGGCACTCACCAAGAACGACTGGGCCAAGATCAACCAGCTGTACTACAACCAGCCCGAGTTCCCTCGTATCCCCGAGGACCCGGCGTACATGGATGGTCTGCTGGAGATCTTCAACCACCTGAACTCGCTCTACCCCACCAAGGTGGACGACATCGCGGAGGACCAGCTTCTGCTGCCCTTCGCAACGCTCCTCCTGCTGAGGAGCGCACACCAGATTTCGGTCGACTCCATGCTGCTGCACCTGACCGCGCTCGGCATGCTCTATCTCACTCGGGACGTGACGTTCGAGGAGCTAGGCACCAAGGAGTGGACCGAGGAAGAGGTGCAAGAAGCCATGAGTCGGAACCCTGGTCTGGTAAACCAGGGCTTCTGGCTGACTGAGGTCATTGGCTTCTTCGCCTACTCGGTTGTCCAGTCCACGGACGGGGCCGAAGCTCGGGAGTAGCGCTATCCCAAGCTGAGGGGGGACCCCGAAAGTGGATAACTGGTCGGGATGACCGAGTACGCACCTGATGCGCCATTGGACAGGCTCAGGGGGGGTGCGTGAAAAGGGAACGGCCCCAGAGGGAAACCGGGTGGGAAAACCTCTGGGGCCGTTCTCGTACAACCTATGACATACCAACTCCCAATGCAAGAAGAGGAAATCGTGGCTGAGCAGTACGACAACGACCAGATCCGACGCATGTTCAAGGCCGAGGGTCAGGACGTGAACAAGATGATGGAAGAGGGCAAGCAGACCCTCATGGACAAGGGCTTCTGGTACGCCCTGACCGCACGTGACCTCACCGCCAAGGCAGCGGTGATCTCAGCTCTGTGTGGCTCCCTGGAGCACTCCCTGGAGGCGACCAGGAAGCACCCCGAGCACATCCACATGGCCGTCCACCTCCCCAAGGACGAGCAGGGTGACCAGGTCGTGATCGGAGCCTGCACCCCAGTGGGTGGCAGGCTGCTGGAGAAGATGATCGAGCTGGTCAACGGCATCCCGGTCGAGGCGGCTGAGGGCATCCTGGAGACCTTCGAGATGCTCAACGCCCTGGGCACCCCCGCTCAGGAGGTCTGGATGGACCAGGTTCTCAAGGACATCCTTGACAAGGCTGACAACGAGGGACAGGATGGTCCCAACGCCTCGAAGTGAGGGTGGTCCAGGACCAGCATCCTCAGCGTTCAAAACAACTGGTGTGGTGGAAACCGGGGTTCGTAACGGCTATCCCAGCCCCTAAGCGACTTGCAGATGACCGTGAGGTTCAGCTGTATTGAGCGTGAGCGACCACTAGGGACTCTAAATCCTTAGGGTACGCCTGTACCCAAAACCGGAAGATCCACTACTCCCTAATCCCCAAGAGGTAGTAGCCAGTGGAAACCTCCAACTCCGAAATCCTCAAAGTTATCAAGTGCAGAGCTAGAGGATGTAGGAATCCAGCTACTAGGGTGGTTACTCACCCTAGTTTTCCTAATCTCAGAAACAGTGGATGTCCCATCCACCTCTGTGAAAGCCACAGTTACCGGTGGCTTAGGTACAACCTCGAAACCAGCCGGATGAGGATGCAGGTTTCATGTAGCCAGTGCATGGAACCCTTAGATCCTCTCTCCTACAGTTTCGAGAACATTCTCAACCCAGTTATCTCAACTCCCACCCCCGAGAAAGAAGGTGTAGCTAGTGAGCACTAGCACACTGGAGCTCATCGAGCTCAACGTGAACCTGGATGAAGAGATCCCATGTGAACAGCACACCGAGGTACCTGCCAAGTACCGGGTGAACCACTCGGGTCCAACATGTTCTTTCTTCGTCTGCACCCAGTGCAAGGAAAACATCCAGCGAGTACTCGACAAGCTCCACATGCACATCAAGATCTGCAACCGTGGCCACGACCACGTGTGCGAGTGCAAGAAGTGTGAATCGGAGATCGACTTCCTGACTCTCCGGATCACTTCTCTCGACTGATGCCAGTTCTCGAAGAAGCAGATTCCACGACCAAGGATCTAGAGATCCTGCTTCTGACAGGGCTATCCGAGGTAGACCTCATCTGCACTGAGTGCAAACAGAATCCTGCTACCTGGTGGAACTACCACACCCCCGGTAAGAAATGCAGGACTCCTATGTGTACCCAGTGCAAGAAGAAATGTCAGAGGTACTTCCTGATCGCCAGACTCACCTCGCAAGTAGTCCAGTGCATGGTGTGTCTTAAGTACATCCCGATAAACGAAATCAGATGGGAGAGGATGGAGTGACCCTAATCCTGTTCATGATGCTTATGGCTTTTGCCCTAGTAGTTTTCGGGGGACTGGTGGTACAGCTGTTCGCAACCATGAACGGCTGGGGCTTCCTAGCTCTCCTGGCAATACTGTTCTACCTGTGGTTCAGGAACCACCGGTGGAACCTGAAGTGGAAGGCAAGGAACCGACCTTAGGGTCGGTTTTCGTTTTGGTGAAAGGGAAGGTGCTTGCGGAGGGGCTTGCACCTTCCCTTTTCCATGTCTAAAGAGAAGGAAGAAGCAAGACTTGATTGACTCTTCATTTCGCTGGCCCTCACGGGCCAGCAGGCTGCGCTATGTCCAGTTACGGAGGAGGTTCGGAAACGCAGCTATCAGGAACTGGGTTTACTTCCTGGTCTGCTGGCAGTTCCTCTTCTCCGGTAACAACTGGCTGATGGTGATGACAGGGCTCTTCCTCGGACGTGCCATCGCCAAGACAGCTTTCTGGTGCAGATACGACAAGGAACTCACGTGGAAGGATTTCTATGGCTACAGAAGCTGATCTGGAAATGGTCGCCCAACTCAGGGAGGTGGCCATAACTCAAAGGAACGTGGCGAGCCAGATGTCCGAACTGCAGCGGAGTATCTCTCTGGAGGGGGACATCAATCGCAGGGCAGCCAAGATCCTGGCTGACAAGTACGCAGAGGCCCACCGAAGGAACAAGATGAAAGGCTCCGACAAAGCCATGCTCATCGGAGTCCTCGGTGGGCTTCTTACGGTCTGCTCCCTCTTCGGTTTCATCGCGCACAACATCCGTACCGGAGATGCCGAGAAGAGCCAGATCATCCTCGCCTGCACCCAGTCAGGCGGTCAGTGGCGTTCCCTGGGTGGACAGGATGACGCCAACAAGTACGACGAAGTCTGTGTAAGGAGCGGTAAGTGACAATCTTCGGTATCGAGCTGACCCCCGAAATCGTGAAGGCCATCAAAGAGGAGCACGACATCATCGACCGCTCCCTCGCTGTGTCCTGCGCCTGGGGAACCTGTACGCATATCTACGATCCCGTAGAGAAGTACCTGCACGGTGGCTGGGGTGACGCACTCTGCGGGTGCGAGAACCTCCCTGGATGGCGCTCCAGACACCCTGATGGCCTCCCCAAGCCCTCAGTCCCAGTCAAGGCCAAGGGACGCCACGGGAGCCGTGTACAGCGCTCCAGAGCCCGTCGCAGGGAGTGGCGTCAGATGGTGGAGGACTGCGAGCGCTACGACCGGGAGAACCCCTTCAACTTTCCCCTGGCCACCTATGACGAAGTCGCTTACTTCCTAAGCACGGAGTCCCTCAACCAGTGAAGGGCAGTCCTGACTCAGGCAAGGAGGACAAAGCAAGTGACGGTCTCTCTGGAGCACCTGGCTGAACTTCGTACCGGCAAGATCACGAAGCACGAGTACGTGCTGTCCTACTTCGAAGACCAGACGGAGTGGACAGTCGCTGAATTAGCCAAGGAGATGCACATAACTCCTTCCACGGCTCGGCGCTATGTCCGTGATCTGCAGTGGGGCGGATGGCTGAGGCTGTCCTGCCACCACCCCAAGACCTACGTCCGTATCCCCACGGACGTATAGAGAAAGAGAGGCAATGAATCCCAGTTCACCAATCCCGCCGCCTATCAACTTCCTGAAGGCGATGTGTTACAAGTGCGTCAGTGCCACTGGTCGCTCCTCTGATGAGAGACGCATCATCACTACGCAGCGTCCCTGTGTGAGGTGCCAGGAGTACACCTTCTGTGTGCTTCCCGCCCAGATCGGCTACCGACGCCGACTGTGCAATCACTGTGCAGACACGACTTCTGTCGCTGGCATGCCAGTACAGCGAGAGCAGAAGAAGGAGGACGCAGGTCGCTGCACGATCTGCAATGACTACACCCACTGGATCGTCGTCGCAGAGCTGCGGAAGCTCGAATGGCAAACCCCCACCCAAGAGAAGAAAGAAGAAGAGGAAACTCCCACCATGAAGTTCCCCCTGACGTTCTCCGTCAACACGATCAAGACCATCGAGGGTCACAAGGGCCAGTTCATCCTGAGCACCGAGCGGCAGTTCCTCCCTGACCTGGAGGACGACTCCTCGGGCGTACGGATCGCCTACGAGTCCCCGGCCTACGAGTCCGAGCGCGACGCAGCCACCGACGTGCTGGAGCACATCGAAAGGCTGCTGGACTGATGGTCGAGATCGAGTCCACCCTGGAAATCGGCCTGTTCGAGGAGATGTCCAAGCAGGAGCAGATCGACCACCTGAAGGACTTCCACTTCGACGGTGCGAACCTGCTCTCCTACGCCTGGTCGTCCTACTCCAAGGCCGACCTGGAGCAAGCCCACAGGAAGCTCCACGCTGGTACCTGGCACAGTCGGAATCTGAAGCCGATGATCCCGCACGAGCACACCAACTTCGACACCAGTGCCCTTACCAGCACGGTGCAGGAGCAACTGGACGCTCTCGGGATCGACAAGCCGCTCTCCTCCCAGCAGAAGAAGGCTCTGCTGGACCTGCTCAACAACGACTTCGCCACTCTCTCGGCGGAACTCGATGTCTACGCAGACGAAAAGCTCGCTTCCCGCAAGGAAGAAGCTCGCAAGGAGGGTGAGACCAAGGCACCGGTCCTCGCTGAGTTCCGGAGCAAGGCCATCGCACTGAGCGAGGAGTACAACCGAGAGGTCGAGAAACTTAAGGCCCTCTACGAGGAGAAGGCCAACACCCTGCTGGATGCTGCCGAAGCCAACGGCATCACCACCCTCTACAACAGGGGGACCGGTTACAAGACCGTGGACCGGATCAGGAACTTCGTCATCAAGGGTCTGACCGAGCGGTACCAGGAGATCGAACGCGAAACCAGAGCCGAGATCTCCGTGGCTCGGAACGCCCTCAACCGCGAGAAGCTCGTCGCTACTCGCAAGATCATGCTCGCTGCCATTCCTCGTGACAGCGCCAAGCTGATCGACAAGATGCCCTCGGCTGCCAACCTCATGCGTGAGGCTGCAACTGCCAGGGCAGCAACCAAGCAGCTCGAAGCTGCTGCTGAGAAGTAATCCCCCACCCAAGAAACCGGAGTAAAGCAATGAACATCGCTCGAATCTTCTTCGCCCCCACCGCCCACGAGGTGACGAAGAAGCACAAGGAAGCTGTCCAGCAGGCCGCAGCGCTTCTCGACCAGATCGCCCCCAACTGGACGGACAAGATCGACCTCAACATCCTCGACCTGAACGACGGCGAGGACTGCGTCCTCGGGCAGGCGTTCGAGGAGCACACCGGAGAGCTCATCGTCAGCGGCGGCATTTCCTTCGCGGCCTACTCGGGCTACGAATGGGCCTCCTACCGCCACAAGGAGCTGATCCTGCTCGCCCCTGGGCTCTTCTCCAACAACGATTCCTACCTCGACCTGTGGAAGGAAGCCATCACCGAGCGGCAGACCGCCAAGGTCGGCACCAAGTCCGACCACGCTCTGGTCGCATGAGCGCTCTGGATCTGAGCGCCTTCGAGGCCAAGGTCGACTCCCCGGAGCTGGCTGCCTACAAGGCCAAGGTCAAGGAGATCGCAGAGACCTACACCAAGCGCCACGGCTGGTGTGCTGAGGTCAAGCGTGCGCTGAAGGAGATCGGTATTTCGGAGGAGAAGCCGGTCAACATCAACGTCACCACGACCATGGGCTTCGTCCTGCAGACCGACATCAAGCCTTCGGCTCTGATCGGGAAGTCCGAGGAGGAGCAGAAGGAGATCGTCGCTCGCAAGATCGGCAACCTCTCCCTTACCAAGGGTGGAGGCGGGACGGCCATGCTGGTCATCACCCCGAAGCTGATCGAGTCGATGGAACTGACGGACACACCCGTGGTTCCTGATGGTCGAACCCTGATGCAGAACAGCCTGGGGACCAACAGGTGGGTCTGGCGACGGATTCGGGATGGTCGAGTGCTCCACCTGTTCGCTATGTCTGGAAGAGGAGTCATGGAGATCCACAGCCAGAGTGACTTCGTCGGGTCGGCTCATCTCATCGGTGACTCGGTCTGCAACCGGGTCTCTGTCGGCTACGGGGCCACCGTGCGCAACTGGTCCGAGGACGAGGAAGCGCTGGAGCCCTGCCGTACCTGTGAGACGCGAGCAACCAACCTCGGTCTGGTGCCCTACGTCCGGGAGCCTGAGTCTGCAGAGGTGCAGTAACCCAGAAAATCTGGTAGAATAGAGGGAACGGGAGACCTATGCCCAAAAAGCATGGGTCTTTTGTCGTATCTACCAACAGTTCAAAAGACCCCGTGGCGGGTCGAGTCCACCTGTTCGGAACTCCCCCTCATTCCGAGCATGCGACCCGTCACGGGCCTTCCTACCTTCCCGCCCGAGAGGAACGTGGTGAAAGAACCGCCCGAATGGATGCTTGCCGTAGAGACGCTCGGAAGCGTCATCTACAACCTCTGGTACCTGTCAGCGCTGTGTCGCTGGGTTACCGCCAAGGGCACCAGAGTCAACGCGGTGTGCAAGGAGATCATGTGCGAAGTGCGCCCGATCTTCTGGCCCGCGTATGTGGCCAACCAGCTCGTCTACCAGATCAGGTGGGCGGGCAAAGATGACCACTCCTGGTGGGAGTCTCCCCCTTCCCACTGGTTCTTCACGCTACTAAACTTCGCCTGTGTCTGGTTCTACTGGCGGATGTTCAAGGACGATGAAGACGACGACCGCTGGCAACGACGCAAGAAGCGGTTGCGCAAGACCATCAAGAAGCGTCTCACCCTCCCCCGCCCTGCTTGGAGTCAGGGCTCGTAGCTGATCGGTGGTTGCACCATCGGCTGAACCTAAGGAAGAGAAATTGGTTGCCAAGCTAGACGCCCACCAACGGATCGTCAACGCGCTTCACTGGGATGACCGCGCTCAGGGATACCTCGCCACCTGGGGTATCAAACAGAGCGATGCAGAGTCGATCATCCTGCACGACCGCAAACCGGTGCTCGACCCCCACTCCACGGAGGCAGGGCACCCGATCATCCGTTTCAAGAGGGGTGATGTGACCGTGGTCGTCGGGTTCAGAGACCCGAAGAACCCCAAGGTGCTCTCGGTGTTCGTCACGAAACCGAAAGAGCCGCAGTTCAAGCAACGCACTGCGACCAGTAGTGGTCAAGGTTCGTCTCTCCCCACCTCGGTACGCGAACTCAAGATCCGGATGATCAACTTCGGCTATCGACTGAAGATGGGTCACGGTGGTCACCTGTCCGTGATCCACAAGGAGAGCGGGCTGCGGATCTGCCAGATCTCCTCTACTCCTTCAGACAAGCGGACTATCGCCAATGAATGGCGTAGGTTTCTGAAGGAGCACGCACTGCACGAAGCACGAAGAAAAGCAGAGGAAGACCGACTGTTGCAGTATTAACGCAACCGTGGTAATATGAAGTTGCGTTCGAGGAAGTTCTACCGAGTGGTCACAAGGAGACCGCTGGGTTTAGTCCCTGAAGAGCGCAGAAGTCTTCCAGAGCCCGGTTAGCACTGTGCAACCGGGAACCCTCTGAAGCCGAAAGGCCCCAGTCACCCACCATGGCTGGGGCCTTTCGCATGTCCGGATACAAAGAGAGGAACCTCCCCCAATGGCGCTACACGCCAAGCCGACGTACTCCGCCAAGTGCGACGACTGTGACACCCTCGCCTGTGGCGGCTGTTACGACTCCGACGCAGCGCGCACCATTCGCTGTGCGGTCGGATGTGGCTTCCGACAGGCTAGTGACAAGAAGAAGAAGGTCTGGTGCTCAGCCTGCGCGGGCAAGCACTGCTGCGTCCGCTGTGCCAGCTACTTCGAGAACCTCAACGACGACAAGAAGTGTGAAGGGTGCCAAGAATGACTGACCACGAGTGCATTCACTGCAGCGGCCACGATGTCGAGCAGGTGATGAGCGAGAAGATCGCTGAACACGGCTGGACTGCTACCGGAGTCAAGTCTGATCGTGGGCACTTCCCGTTCGTCTACACCACCGGGCTCACCAAGCTCGGTCAGCCTGAGCTGATCATGATCGGTATTCCGATCCAGCTCGGCTACGGGGTCATTCAGGACACCATCGACGCCATGCACGAGGGTCTGGTGCTGGAGGCTGGGAAGACCTACCCCAACCTCGTCAGCGGAGACTACGAGCTGGCTGTCGTGGAGGTCATCGACCCGCTCAACCCGGAGTACCCGCAGAGCTGCACCACCATTTTCTACGGAGAGACCTTCCGGTCCTACCAGCTCGTCTGGCCTGACCAGAAGGGCAGGTACCCGTGGGATGAAGGCTCGCAGGTTTCCGAGCAGCCTGTTCTGGGTGTCTGGGAGCCTGCGTGAGCAAACGAGCCGAGAAGGTCTTAGGAGCGAACGTCAAGGCGCTACGGAAGGCCCGAGGGTGGACCCAGCAGCATCTGTCTGATCTCCTCATCGAGGAGGGAGTGAACATCCGTCAGACTTCTCTGGCAAAACTCGAAGGCGGTACCAAGCCCACTACGGCTAGTGAGCTGTTGGCTCTGGCAACTGTGCTGCAGGTCGGTTATGACGAACTGCTGCCAATCCCAGCTATCCAACTTCAACTGCTGTGAGAGGAAGAGAGTGAGCAACAAGACCTGGGCTGACGACAGCCCCTACCGCCACAAAGACGAGCAGATCCCTGAGGAGGTCCGCCCGCAGCGTGGCAAGAAGAACACCCGCAAGTGGTGCAAGGGCAAGGAGGGTCGAGAGCACAAACCTGAAACCGTGCGCTCCACCTTCTACAACGGCCCGCTCTTCGAGAAGAAGGACTGCCACTTCGTGACTCACCACGTCATCAAGAACGGCGAGCGGGTGCCGCTGCCACCGAGGTGGGTGTGCTACCACGATGTGCGCTGCACCGAGTGCGGCAAGGTACTGGAGTCCTTCCTCCCGATGGAGAAGTGCCCCACCTACCAGAGGGAGCACGGTGGCAGTACGGACTGAAATCGTCAAGAAGCTCGTCTGCGATGCCTGTGGCTGGGAGTGTGACAACTCCGAGTGCTGCCCGATGTCGGGGAAACTTAGCGGGCGTGCAGTAGAGGAACTGCACCCAGAGTTTCTCTGGTTCGACG
>Ga0308173_10000123_pt1 | contig 26658 bp, 22 predicted proteins | sample PhyPR1_FD_203716 | JGI IMG/M metagenome (GOLD analysis project Ga0308173, IMG submission 203716) | Soil microbial communities from UC Gill Tract Community Farm, Albany, California, United States - DLSLS.P.R1 | ecosystem: Environmental > Terrestrial > Soil > Agricultural land | place: USA... | reverse complement strand
CTGCAGTCGACCATCCTATTCCCCGCCGAATCGGCGCTGCCGGTGGCTCGTCGTCAAAGGCGGCTACGCCCCCTTCGACATTTCACCACCGGCCATCATCGTTGTCGCAAAAGCGGACGTTCCGATTGTCGCGCACCAAACCATTCATCCCGCGTTGCTGCACAAACTCATTCCGGGTCTATCTCCGCGCACGCGGAGGAACCCGCGATTTGATGCTTCATGGCGCTGGCCTGTGGGGTCTATCTCCGCGCACGCGGAGGAACCTAGAAGTCACCCCAAGAGAATCCGGCGATACGGGTCTATCTCCGCGCACGCGGAGGAACCTGCAGCTGATTCTCTGCGACCAGGTCACCCTTCGGTCTATCTCCGCGCACGCGGAGGAATCTCCCACACGATGGTGATCTCGCCGGTCGACTCGGGTCTATCTCGCTTTGATCTCGGAGCACGCGGCTTCGACGAGGTTCCTCCGCGTGCGCGGAGATAGACCCCAGTACACGGTTCCGAGGCACTCAACGCAACGGTTCCTCCGCGTGCGCGGAGATAGACCGATTTGAAGGCGCTCTGCGCGGCGATGCTGATGGGTTCCTCCGCGTGCGCGGAGATAGACCCTCGCAGCCCGACTTGTTCGAGGTGGCCCATGCGGTTCCTCCGCGTGCGCGGAGATAGACCCGGGAGCGTGAATGAGCAGCAGGCGACGCATAGGGTTCCTCCGCGTGCGCGGAGATAGACCGACGCGCTTCGTAGGCTTCACTCCCTTCAGCCAGGTTCCTCCGCGTGCGCGGAGATAGACTCCGCTCTTGCCGATGTCATGTCGGCCTTCGATGGGTTTCTCCGCGTGCGCGGAGATAGACCTTGATTATCTACAGTTGGGATGCGGCCGCGGAGGGTTCCTCCGCGTGCGCGGAGATAGACCCCATTCGTCGGCAGTCCTAGCGCCTCAGTAAGCGGTTCCTCCGCGTGCGCGGAGATAGACCCGCTTAATCGACAGCGCAATCCGCATCAGTGACGGTTCCTCCGCGTGCGCGGAGATAGACCCTCGCGCGGGGCGGTTCCTCCGCGTGCGCGGAGATAGACCCGCCGACCAGATGCGCGCCATTGCCGGCAATGGGGTTCCTCCGCGTGCGCGGAGATAGACCATGATGGCGACCGCGCAATCCTATCTGGACCCAGGTTCCTCCGCGTGCGCGGAGATAGACCCTGGTACGGCTTGTCCGCCTGTAGCCACTCGCGGGTTCCTCCGCGTGCGCGGAGATAGACCCGCGCGGCGACGCGGCGTGAAGCTCGACGATCTGGTTCCTCCGCGTGCGCGGAGATAGACCCTCGGGGCTTGCGTAGATCATGCGATCGACACGGGTTCCTCCGCGTGCGCGGAGATAGACCTTTTTGAGGCGAATCTCACTGATGTCCATATTCGGTTCCTCCGCGTGCGCGCGGAGATAGACCCTACGGCTTTGATCCCTACGCCTCGCCGCAGAAGGTTCCTCCGCGTGCGCGGAGATAGACCGCTGTTTTCCATCGTGACGATCTCGTGGTCTTCGGTCCCTCCGCGTGCGCCGAGATAGACCCGATGGCGAGGCCCTCTGTTCAATCTAAACGAGCTTCCCCCGCCCGCGCGCACACCGACCGGCCCTCAACCACCCCAGTAAGACGATCGAAGAACCAGCCACTACGACGGATTCGCGCGCAATGCGCCCCCCGGACTCCGTCAAGACAGCGCCGCAATTCCGTCCACGTGGCACTGACGTTCCCAATGTTCCTCCGCCCCTACGCACCTCCACCAGCACCAGAACCAGAGACATCACTCCCCACCCTCTCCAAAGCCCTCCCAGCCACAAAATACCCCACGTCCACTCTCCGCAGCGCCTCCCTTCCACGAATCTGATCCGCGATCTTCTCCGCCAGCATGATCGTCGGCGCATTCAGATTGCCCGTCGTGATCTGCGGCATGATCGAAGCATCGACAACGCGCAGCCCTTGCATCCCATGCACGCGTCCCTCGCCATCCACAACCGCCATATCGTCGTAACCCATCTTGCACGAGCAAGAAGGGTGATACGCCGTCTCGGCCTTCGCACGCACGAACGCATCGATTTGCGCATCGGTGCGCAAGTCATCGCCGGGATTCAGCTCGCGCCCTCGATAGCGCTGCAAAGCGGGCTGCCGCATGATCTCGCGCGTAATGCGGATAGCGTCGCGAAACTCGCGCCAGTCCAGCGGATCGGACATGTAATTGAAGAGAAAGCCCGGATGCTCACGCGGATCGCGCGATCGCAACTTCACGCGGCCGCGACTCGGCGAACGCATGGAGCCGACGTGCGCCTGAAAGCCGTGCATCCTGATCGCGTTCGAGCCGTTGTAGTTGATCGCCACCGGCAGAAAGTGATACTGGATGTTCGGCCACGGATCGTCGTCGCGCGTGCGAATAAAGCCGCCCGCTTCGAACTGATTGCTCGCGCCGATTCCTGTGCCCTTCACCATCCATTCGAGGCCAATGGCCGGTTGATTCCACCATTGCAGCGCGGGATACAAGGACACGGGCTCCTTGCACTCGTACTGCATGTACACCTCCAGATGATCCTGCAAATTCTCACCGACGCCCGGCAAATCGTGCACGACAGGTATGTCGAGTGCCTTCAACGAACTTGACCGTCCGACGCCCGAGCGCTGCAACAGTTGCGGCGATGCAATCGCGCCGCTGCACACGATCACCTCGCGCCGCACGTGCGCGCTCACGCGGTCATCGCCATGCAGATAAGCCACGCCAATCGCGCGCTTGCCCGAGAAGATCACGCGATCCGTGACCGCATGCGTGACGATGGTCAGATTGCGGCGATGCTTCGCACGGTCCAGATAGCCACGCGCAGTACTCGCGCGCCGCCCGTTCGCAGTAACGGTGCGATCCATCGGACCGAAGCCTTCCTGCCGATAACCGTTCAGATCATCGGTGCGAGGATAGCCCGCTTGCACGCCGGCCTCGACCATCGCGGCAAAGAGGGGATTGTTGCCGGGCTTGCTAGTCGTTACGTACACCGGACCATCGCCGCCGTGGTACGCGTTCGGTCCAATGTCGCGTGTTTCGGCCTTGCGAAAATACGGCAGGCAGTCCTGATAGCTCCAGTTCTCCAGGCCCGCTTGCGCGGCCCAGTTGTCGTAATCGAGCGCATTGCCCCGGATATAACACATGCCGTTGATAAGCGATGATCCACCCAGCCCCTTGCCGCGCCCGCATTCCATGCGCCGGTTGTTCATATGCGGCTCGAGCTCGGTCTCATACGCCCAGTTATAGCGCCGGCCTTGCAGCGGATACGCAAGGGCAGCGGGCATCTGCGTGCGAAAGTCGAAGCGGTAATCCGGCCCGCCCGCTTCGAGCAATAGCACCGTCACGTCCTTGTCTTCGGTAAGACGCGACGCCAGCACGTTGCCCGCCGAGCCCGCGCCGACGATGATGTAATCGTATTCGTTCACGCTCATCGCAAATGCTCCTTAAAACACGGGCTGATAGGGTCCAAGCTCCACTTGCACGGACTTGATGCGCGTGTACGCATTGAGCGTGGCGATGCCGTTCTCGCGGCCGACGCCGGATTGCTTGTATCCGCCCACCGGCATTTCCGCAGGCGATTCACCCCACGTGTTGATCCAGCAAATACCCGCTTCCAGCCGATGAATCACACGATGCGCGCGCGAGAGGTTCTCCGTCACGACGCCCGCCGCGAGTCCGTAGTCGGTATCGTTCGCGCGTGCGATTGCTTCGGAGTCCGTATCGAACGACAGGATGCTCATGACGGGCCCGAAAATTTCCTCGCGAACGATGCGCATGTCGTCGCGGCAATCGGCGAAAATGGTCGGCTCCACGTATTGGCCGCGCGCAAGAGCGCCCTCCGTCAAGCGCTTTCCGCCAGCAACGAGCCGTGCGCCTTCGCGCTTGCCGCTCTCGATATGGCCAAGCACCTTGTTTAATTGGGCCGCGCTCGCGAGCGGGCCGAAGTTCGTCAGTGGATCATCGGGTGCGCCCACGCGAATGCGCTTCACACGCTCCAGCACCAGCGCCTCGAACGCTTCGATCACGCTGCGGTGCACGAATACGCGCGTGCCGTTCGTGCATACCTGTCCGGAGCTGAAGAAGTTCGCGCTCATCGCAATGTCGGCGGCGCGTTCCAGGTTTGCATCATCGAATACGAGCAGCGGCGACTTGCCGCCAAGCTCCATCGTCACCTCCTTCAGCGAGGATGCCCCCGCGCGCGCCATCACCTTCTTGCCGGTTTCGACGCCGCCCGTGAACGATATCTTCGCAATGCGCGGATGTTCGGCCAGCATCGCGCCAACGCGGCCATCGCCCTGCACGACATTGAAGACGCCAGCGGGCACGCCCGCTTCGGTATAGATCTCCGCGAGCTTCAGCGCGCTAAGCGGCGTGACTTCGCTCGGCTTGAAGATCATCGCGTTGCCGGCCGCGAGGGCGGGCGCGGACTTCCAGCATGCAATCTGAATGGGATAGTTCCACGCACCGATGCCCGCGCATACGCCGAGCGGCTCGCGTCTCGTATAAACGAACGACGATTCGCGCAGCGGAATCTGCTCGCCTTCGATGGCCGTGGCCAGTCCCGCGTAATACTCGATGACGTCCGCGCCCGTCACGATATCCACAGCGCTCGTTTCGGAAATCGGCTTACCGGTATCGCGCGTTTCGAGCATCGCAAGCTCGTCGTTGCGCGCGCGGAGCAACTCCACCGCGCGGCGCAGAATGCGGGAGCGCTGCATCGCGGTCATTGCGGCCCATTCGCGCTGACCTTCCTCTGCGGACCTCACGGCATCATCCGTATCCGCCTGCGATGCCTGCTGTACGCGCGCGAGCGTTTCGCCGGTGGCGGGATTGAGTGTATCGAACGTTTCGCCGCTGGTGGCATCGACATACTCGCCGCCGATATAAAGCTGCTTGGATTCCGATGAAGACATTTCGCATTCCTTATAGGGTCAATGCTGCGCCAACATCAGGTCGATATAGTCGTAAGCAAGGCGCATGGCCGACTTAGTGTCGAACGGTTCGCCAGCCAGTGCGCCGCGTAACCACAACCCGTCGATGAGCGCGGCAAGACCGCTCGCGCTGCGGCGCGCAGCGGGCTTCGTCAAAGCGCGTGAGAAATCCGCGCATAGATTCGAATAAAGCCGCCGTGTATTGACGCGCTGGAGCCGCCGCAATTCGGGCTTGTGCATGCTTTCGGACCAGAACGCGAGCCATGTCTTCATCACGGGTCCGTTCACTTGCGCGGCATCGAAATTCGCGGCGACGACTGCGCGCAACTTCGCGCGTGGCTCCGGCTTGGCCGCCTTGCGGCGGCGCGACGTGGCCTGCCACAAGTCGCGCAGCACATGCCGCATGGTGGCTTCGAGGAGGCCGTCCTTGTCGCCGAAATAGTGACTGACGATGCCCGTCGATGTGCTCGCGCGCTGTGCCACCGATGCGAGCGTCGCCGCCGAGAGCCCCGATTGATCGATCGTGTGCAGTGTCGCGTCGATGAGTTGCGCGCGACGGATTTCGCGCATTCCTACCTTTGGCATGTTGGCTCGTGCTTGAAAGAGACAGTCGATGCGGCCGATGTTAGTTTTTTTATTTTGAACGGTCAATCAATAAAAAGACATCTGAAAGCCGGTGTGCCAGCCATGTCGGTTTCAGTCAAACCGAAGTCGCATTGAGTGTCAGTTGAGTTCGCGAGGCGGCGTACTCTCGTGGCACGGGCGCGATGACCTCAGAACTCTGATGCATCGCGCATGCCGTCCACGAAACAAGGAGACGATCAATGAGCAGCAATCGCGGCGTCGTGTATCTGGGGCAGGGCAAGGTCGAAGTGCAATCCATCGACTATCCGAGGATGGTCGATCCACGCGGCCGCGACATCGGGCACGGCGTCATTCTCAAAGTGGTCACCACGAACATCTGTGGCTCCGACCAGCACATGGTGCGCGGCCGCACGACCGCAGAGGTCGGGCTCGTGCTCGGACATGAAATCACGGGCGAAGTCATCGAGATTGGCCGCGACGTGGAGACGCTCGCCATCGGCGATCTCGTCTCGGTGCCGTTCAACGTCGCATGCGGACGCTGCCCAACGTGCAAGGCCCAGCACACGGGCGTATGCCTCAACGTGAACCCGTCGCGTGCGGGCGGCGCGTATGGGTATGTCGATATGGGTGGATGGATTGGTGGACAGGCGGAGTACGTAATGGTGCCGTATGCCGACTTCAATCTGCTGAAGTTTCCCGACAAGGCGCAGGCGATGTCGAAGATCCGCGACCTCACGTGTCTCTCGGACATTCTTCCGACGGGTTATCACGGCGCGGTCATGGCTGGCGTCAAGCCGGGCGCGACTGTGTATATCGCGGGTGCGGGACCGGTCGGTATGGCGGCGGCGGCTTCGGCGCGTCTGCTTGGCGCAGCCTGCACGATCGTCGGCGACATGAACGAGGAGCGCCTGGCGCATGCACGCAAGATGGGCTTCGAGACGATCGACCTCTCGAAGGACGCCACGCTCGCGCAACAGATCGAGCAAATCCTCGGCAAGCCCGAAGTGGATTGCGCGGTGGATTGCGTAGGCTTCGAAGCGCACGGCCACGGCAGCGATCACAACGAGGAAGCGCCCGCCACCGTACTCAACTCGCTGATGGAAATCACCAAGGCCGCGGGCGCCATCGGCATTCCGGGCCTGTACGTAACCGACGATCCCGGCGCTGCGGATGCGGCCGCGAGACAGGGCAGCCTCAGCATTCGCTTCGGTCTTGGATGGGCAAAGTCGCACTCGTTTCACACCGGGCAAACGCCGGTGATGAAGTACAACCGCAATCTCATGCAGGCGATTCTATGGGACCGTTTGCCGATTGCGGATATCGTGAACGTTTCGGTAGTCTCGCTCGAAGAAGCGCCGGACGGCTACCGCAAGTTCGATGGCGGTGCGCCGCGCAAGTTCGTCATCGATCCGCATGGGCTGCTTAAAGCGGCGTAATCAGGAACGCCCCGCGTGACGGGGCGTTTTTCTATTCAGGCCACCATGGCAGGAACCGGACTCAAAGACGGCGCCTGCTTCCTGCGCTCGCGCGTCGGCGCGGTGCCGAAAGCATCGCGATAGCTCTTCGAGAAATGACACGCGGACTGGAATCCGCAAGCCATCGTGATGTGCATGATCGACATATCCGTTTGGAGCAGCAACTCGCGCGCGCGCCGCAGACGCAGCGTCAGATAGTAATGCGTCGGCGTCATGCCGAGATGTTCGCGAAAGAGCCGCTGCAATTGTCTTTGCGACATCCCGGCAAGCCGCGCGAGTTCTTCGCGCGACAGCGGCTCTTCGATGTTGTTCTCCATCAGCGAGATCACTTCGAACAGGGACTTGTTCGCGGAGCCTAGGCGCGCGACGAGAGGCATGCGTTGCTGCGCGCTCGTGTCCCGCACATGTTCGACGATGAACTGCTCTGCGATCTGCGTGACGCGCGCGGTACCCACGCGCGCTGCAATCAGATTCAGCATCATGTCGAGCGGCGCCACGCCGCCGGTACAGGTCACGCGATCGCGGTCGATGACGAAGAGTTCTTTGAGAAAACGCGTTTCTGGAAACTCTTCCTTGAGCGCAGACATGTTCTCCCAGTGAATCGCACACGCATAGCCCGCGAGCAGGCCCGCGCGCGCGAGCGCATACGTGCCAGTGCACAGGCTGCCGAGCACGCTGCCCGTGCGCGCGAAGCGGCGCAATGCGGAGAGATGCGCGGGCGTAGTCGAACGCTGCACGTCGATGCCGCCCACTACGAACACGATATCCGGCTGACCGACGCATTCCATCGGCCCCGTCTCGACGGAAAGCCCGTTGCTTGCCGCAACGGGTCCGCCTTCGGGACTCACGATAGACCAGCGATACAGCGTCTGTCCCGCCAGATAGTTCGCCATCCGAAGTACTTCGATTGCGTTGGTGAACGCGATCATCGTGAAGTTTGGAAGCGGCATGAACGCGAAATGCGACAGCGACGCCGTGCGATCGGGAGACATGTAAGGGTTGATTCCTTGGAATCTATCGTTGGACGCCTGGAGAGCGGCAGGTGCGCCGTTGCGTCACGCGTGCATTTTGATTTCCAAGGCAACTAGCATGCCATCGGGCTAAACCCTGACCATTCGATGCGCGGCGCACTAAAGGGGCGCTTGCGGCCCGCGTCGAGGCACTGGCGAAGCGCACGATCGTCCCGTCGCAGTGCGTGCGTCCGATGAAACGCTTTACACCTAAAGCGAGCAGGCCACTTGTCGAAAAAGGACGCGCATGTCGGAAAAGGGCAAGAACACGTCTGAATTCGTAAATTGACCGGCAGGGTGAACGTCAAGAATAGACGCATCGATGAAGGCTCAAAGCGGCTCAAGCGGCTTTCGCCAGGCGCGACCCGCGCTTCATCGGACGACCGTTCATCATGACCCACGGACCTGCCAATGTCGAACTCGAATCCCTTCTTCGAAGCGCCGCTCGCCACGCGCGACGCCTCCGTGCGCGGCGCGATCCTCAAGGAACTGGAGCGCCAGCAATCGCAGATCGAACTGATCGCGTCGGAAAATATCGTGTCGCGCGCCGTGCTCGAAGCGCAGGGCTCGGTGCTGACGAACAAGTACGCAGAAGGATATCCGGGCAAGCGCTATTACGGCGGCTGTGAGTTCGTCGATGAAGTCGAGTCCATTGCAATCGACCGCATCAAACAGCTCTTCAACGCGAAGTTCGCCAACGTACAGCCGCATTCCGGCGCTCAGGCAAATGGCGCCGTGATGCTTGCGCTCGCCAGGCCGGGCGACACGGTGCTCGGCATGTCGCTCGATGCAGGCGGTCACCTGACGCATGGCGCGAAGCCCGCGCTCTCGGGCAAGTGGTTCAACGCGGTGCAGTACGGCGTCAACCGCGACACCATGCTGATCGACTACGAGCAGATTGAAGAACTCGCGCAACAGCACAGGCCGTCGTTGCTCATCGCGGGGTTCTCGGCCTATCCACGCAAGCTGGACTTCAAGCGGCTGCGCGCCATTGCGGACAACGCGGGCGCCAGGCTGATGGTGGATATGGCGCATATCGCGGGCATCATCGCAGCAGGGCGTCACGAGAACCCGGTCGATCACGCGCACGTCGTCACGTCCACGACGCACAAGACGCTGCGCGGTCCGCGCGGCGGCTTCGTGCTGACCAACGACGAAGACATCGCGAAGAAGATCAATTCCGCCGTGTTTCCCGGTCTGCAGGGCGGTCCGCTCATGCATGTGATCGCGGGCAAGGCCGTCGCGTTCGGCGAAGCACTGGAGCCCGGCTTCACGACTTATATCGACAACGTGCTCGCCAACGCGCAAGCGCTCGGCGAGGCGCTCAAAGCAGGCGGCGTCGATCTGGTGACGGGCGGCACGGACAACCATCTGCTGCTCGTCGATCTTCGGCCGAAGGGCCTCAAAGGGAATCAGGTCGAGCAGGCGCTTGAACGCGCAGGCATCACGTGCAACAAGAACGGCATTCCGTTCGATACCGAGAAGCCGACCATCACATCGGGTATTCGCCTCGGCACGCCCGCAGGTACGACACGCGGCTTCGGCGTGAACGAGTTCCGCGATGTCGGCCGCCTGATTCTCGAAGTCTTCGATTCGCTGCGCGAGCATCCCGACGGCAATCCGCAAACCGAACAACGCGTGCGTCGCGAAATCTTCGCGCTGTGCGAGCGCTTCCCCATTTACTGAGCATACGGAGCAACAAGCGATGAGCACACTGCACGACAACAGCATCATCATCGACGGTCTCAATATCTCGAAGTTCGAGCGCTCCGTGTTCGAGGACATGCGCAAAGGCGGCGTCACCGCGGTGAACTGCACGGTCTCCGTATGGGAAGACTTTCAGAAGACGATCGGCAACATCGCGGAAATGAAGCAGCAGATCCGCGAGTACAGCGAGATTCTCACGCTCGTGCGCACGACCGACGACATTCTGCGCGCAAAGAAGGAGAACAAGACCGGCATCATCTTCGGCTTCCAGAACTCGTATGCGTTCGAGGACAACCTCGGCTATATCGAAGTGTTCAAGGAACTCGGCGTGAATGTCGTGCAGCTTTGCTATAACACGCAGAACCTGGTCGGCACCGGGTGTTACGAAGCAGATGGCGGGCTCTCGGGTTATGGCCGCGAAGTGATTCAGGAGATGAATCGCGTGGGCATCATGGTGGATCTGTCGCATGTGGGTGGCAAGACTTCGTCCGATGCAATCGCGTGCTCGAAGAAGCCCGTCACGTACTCGCACTGCTGTCCTTCTGGCCTCAAGGAACATCCGCGCAACAAGACCGACGAGCAGCTCAAGGAGATAGCCGATGCCAACGGCTTCGTCGGCGTGACGATGTTCGCACCCTTCCTGAAGCGCGGCGCGGATGCGACCGTCGAGGATTATCTCGAAGCCATCGAGTACGTAGTCGACCTAATCGGTGAAGATAAGGTGGGTATCGGCACAGACTTCACGCAAGGCTATAGCACTGAGTTCTTCGACTGGATCACACACGACAAGGGCCGTTATCGCCAACTGACGAACTTCGGCAAGATCGTGAATCCCGAGGGCATTCGTACTATCGGCGAATTTCCGAACCTGACGGCGGCGATGGAAAAGGCAGGCTGGAGCGAGTCGCGCATCAGGAAAGTGATGGGTGAAAACTGGCTGCGCGTATTCGGCGACGTCTGGAACGTCTGACGCAAAGATAAAAAGGAACCGCGATGCAACCGCAACTGCCAATCGACGTCGATCCGCAAACCGGCGTCTGGACCACCGACGCGCTGCCGATGCTCTACGTGCCGCGCCATTTCTTCACCAACAACCATGTGGCCGTGGAAGAAGCGCTCGGCATCGAGACGTACGCCGATATTCTCTATAAGGCCGGTTACAAGTCGGCTTATCACTGGTGCGACAAGGAAGCGGAGAAGCACGGCATCGTCGGCATGGCCGTGTTCGAGCATTACCTGAAGCGCTTGTCGCAACGCGGATGGGGACTGTTCGATATCGTTGAATCGGACCCGCAAAGTGCAATGGCGCGTGTTCATCTTCGTCATTCGTCGTTCGTGCTCGCGCAGCCGGGCAAGCACGGCAAGCTCTGCTACATGTTTGCCGGATGGTTCGCCGGCGCGCTGGACTGGGTCAACGACACCGCACCCGAGAGCGCGAAAAAAGGCCCGCGCTCGCGCTCGGTTGAAACGCAATGCGCAGCGGAAGGCTGCGAGCATTGCGTGTTCGAAGTGTCGCCGCTGGCGTCGTAGGCGCTGAAGCAAATTCATTCCGAGGTCGACCGCAATGCGTTACCCGAACCTTTTCAAGCCGCTCACGCTGAACCAAGTGACCCTGCGCAACCGCATCGTCAGCACCGCGCATGCGGAGGTGTATGCCGAACCGGGCGGTCTGCCGGGGGATCGCTATATCCGCTATTACGAGGAGAAGGCGAAGGGCGGCGTGGGGCTCGCCGTATGCGGCGGTTCGAGCCCGGTGTCGATCGACAGTCCGCAAGGCTGGTGGAAATCGGTGAATCTTTCGACAGACAAGATTGTCGACCCGCTCGCGCGCCTTGCCGAAGCCATGCATCGTCACGGCGCGAAGATCATGATTCAGGCAACGCACATGGGCCGCCGTTCCGCATGGCATGGCGAGAACTGGCCGCATCTGATGACGCCTTCGGGCGTGCGCGAGCCGGTGCATCGGGGCAACGCGAAGATTATTGAAGAGGAAGAGATTCGACGCATCATTCAGGACTTCGCGGCGGCGGCAAAGCGCGTGAAGGATGCGGGCATGGACGGCATCGAGATCTCGGCGGCGCATCAACACCTGATCGATCAGTTCTGGAGCCCGCGCACGAATTTCCGCACCGACGAATGGGGCGGTTCGCTGGAGAACCGCTTGCGCTTCGGCGTGGAAGTGCTCAATGCCGTGCGCGAAGCGGTGGGCGCGGACTTCTGCGTCGGATTGCGCATGTGCGGCGACGAGTTCCATGAAGACGGTCTGGACCACGAACAATTGAAAGAGATCGCGCAGGCGATGGCCGAATCCGGTCTTATCGATTACATCGGCGTGATCGGGTCCGGCGCCGATACGCATAACACGCTCGCCAACTGCATGCCGCCCATGGCGCTGCCGCCCGAGCCCTTCGTGCATCTCGCGGCGGGGATCAAGTCGGTGGTGAAGCTGCCGATCATGCATGCACAGAGTATTCGCGATGCGGGGCAGGCCGAGCGTCTGCTTGCAAACGGCATGGTCGATCTCGTGGGCATGACGCGCGCGCAGATTGCGGACCCGCATATGGTCATCAAGATTCGCGATGGCCGCGAGGACGAGATCAAGCAGTGCGTCGGCGCGAACTATTGCATCGACCGTCAGTACAACGGGCTCGATGTTCTGTGCGTGCAGAATGCGGCGACATCGCGTGAAGCGACGATGCCGCATGTCATTGAAAAAACGCTCGGGCCCAAGCGCAAGGTCGTCGTGGTCGGTGCGGGGCCTGCGGGACTCGAAGCGGCGCGCGTGGCGAAGTCACGCGGCCATGACGTCGTGTTGTTCGAGAAGAACGAGTACGTTGGCGGGCAAATCATGCTCGCTGCAAAGGCACCGCAGCGCGAGCAGATGGCGGGCATCGTGCGCTGGTTCGATATGGAAACGAAGCGGCTCGGCGTGGATCGCCGCCTCGGTGTCGCCGCCGACGACAAGGCCATCATGGCCGAGAAGCCGGATATCGTCGTACTCGCAACCGGCGGTTCGTCGTTCACCGAGCAGGTTCCTGCATGGGGCGACGAGCAAGGCCTGGCGGTGAGTGCGTGGGACATTCTCTCGGGCAAGGTCGAGCCCGGCAGGAACGTGCTCGTGTATGACGGCGTGAGCACGCATGCGGGCGCGGGCGTCGCGGATTTCATCTCTGCGCGCGGCTCGAACGTCGAGATCGTCACGCCCGATGTGAAGGTAGCCGATGACGTCGGCGGGACCACGTTCCCCATCTTTTATCGACGCCTCTATGCGCAAGGCGTCATCCATACGCCGAACTACTGGCTCGACAAAGTGTATGAGGAAGACGGCAAGAAGATCGCCGTGCTGCGCAACGAATACACGGAAGAGCAGGAAGAGCGCGTGGTGGATCAGGTGGTGATCGAAAACGGCAGCACGCCGAACGACGCGTTGTACTGGAAGCTCAAGCCGGAGTCGATCAATCGCGGGCAGGTGGATGTGCACAAGCTCTTTGCGGCAGAAGCGCAGCCGTGTCTTTCCGAAGAACTCGGCAATGGCCGCTTCCTGTTGTTTCGCGTCGGCGACTGCATCTCGATGCACAACATCCATGGCGCAATCTACGACGCACTGCGTCTTTGCAAGGACTTTTGACGAGGGCATTGCACGATGAACCCCGTGTTTGTCATTACCGTCTTGCTGTGGCTTTCGGTGGCCGGCCTCGCCTTCGCCGTCATGAAGCGCGCGGCATACTGGCGAGAAGGACGCGCCACTGCAGCCGGCGCGTATGGATGGGCGAATCTGCTCGCTATCCCGAAGCGCTATTTCGTGGATCTGCATCACGTGGTCGCGCGCGATCCGTATATCGCGAAGACGCACGTCGCGACGGCGGGCGGCGCGATTCTCGCAATGGCGCTCGTCTTTCTCAACTATGGCCTCGCGATCTATTCGCCGTGGATCGACAAGCTGATCTTCGTCGCGTCGCTCATCATGCTCGCGGGTGCGGTGTTCGTGTACAGGCGCAGACACGGCGCTACGCAAGCGCCCGCGCGTCTGTCGCGTGGACCGTGGGATGCCTTGCCGCTGCTACTGGGTTCCTTCGCGCTGGGTCTCGCGTTGTTCATGCTGCTGCCGGCATCGTGGATGTCGGGTGCGCTTGCGATCATCGTCGCGTTGCTGATCGCCGCAGGCGCGTACACGATGACCTTCGGCGCGGCGCGCGGCGGTCCGATGAAGCATGCGATGGCGGGTCTCCTGCATCTCGCATTTCATCCGCGTCAGGAGCGCTTCAAGGCGCAGCACGAGCAGGATGTCGTGCCGCCGACTGCGCTGAAGATGCCCGTGCTCGACGCAAAGGAATATGGCGTCGGCAAGCCTGTCGAATTTCGCTGGAACCAGTTGCTGGGTTTCGACGCGTGCGTGCAATGCGGCAAGTGCGAAGCCGCGTGTCCGGCGTTCGCGTCGGGTCAGCCGTTGAACCCGAAGAAGTTGATTCAGGATCTGGTGACGGGCATGGTCGGCGGCACCGATGCGGCATATGCGGGCAGTCCCACGCCGGGCATTCCCATTGGGAAGCATTCGGGCGCGCCCGGCAAGCCGCTGATTTCCAGCATGATCGAAGCGGATACGATCTGGTCCTGCACGACGTGCCGTGCGTGCGTGCAGGAGTGCCCGATGCTGATCGAGCATGTCGATGCGATCGTCGATATGCGCCGCAATCAGACGCTCGTGGAAGGCGACGTGCCGGGCAAAGGCCCGATCACGCTGGCGAACCTGCGCGAGACGGGCAGCGCGAACGGCTATGACATCGGCGCGCGTTATGACTGGTCGGTCGACCTGCAGGTGCAGGTCGCGCAGCCGGGACGTCCCGTGGATGTATTGCTGATTGCAGGCGAGGGTGCGTTCGACATGCGCTATCAGCGCACGCTGCGCGCATTCGCCAAGGTGCTGAACAAGGCGGGCGTCGATTACGCGGTGCTCGGCGGCGTCGAAACGGATACGGGCGATACGGCGCGCCGGCTCGGCGACGAGGCCACGTTCCAGCAATGCGCGTCGAAGCTGATGGACACGCTTTCGCGCTATAGCTTCACGCGCATCGTGACGACCGACCCGCACGTGCTGCATAGCCTGCGCAACGAATATCGTGCGCTTGGCGGTTTCTACGAGGTGCAGCATCACACTGCGTTCATGGCAGAACTCGTCGCAAGCGGCAAGCTCGCGCCGAAAGCGGCCGCCGTGCTGGCCGACAGGAAGATCACGTATCACGATCCGTGCTATCTCGGCCGCTATAACGGCGAGACGGACGCACCGCGCAAGCTCCTGAGGACCATTGGCATCAAGGTCGTCGAGATGGAACGTCACGGCATGCGCGCGCGCTGTTGCGGCGGTGGCGGCGGCGCACCGTTGACGGATATCCCCGGCAAGCAGCGTATTCCGGATATCCGCATCGCGGATGCGAAGTCGGTTGGCGCGGATGTCGTGGCCGTCGGTTGCCCGCAATGCACGGCGATGCTCGAAGGCGTGGTCGGTCCTCGTCCCGAAGTACTCGACGTGGCGGAACTCGTCGCCGCCGCACTGGAGTAACGCATGGATCACATAAAACGAATCGATCCGCGCCGGCCGTTCATCATCACGACGGCGGGGCTCAGGCGCATCACGGTAGGCGAGATCGGAACGGGCGCGACGCTCGATTTCGCATCGTCACACGCGATGCATCACGATGCCGCGAAGCCGCGCCGCACCACGAAGCCCGCGAAGCGCAGCCTACTTGTGGCGGCTCACACGGATCGCGGCGCGCTCGACGATCACGCGCGCCAGGCACTTGCCGCCGCTGCATTGCTGGCCGACGACGAAACCGAAGTCGTGCTGATCGCGTTCGGCACATTCAGCGACGACGCTGCATCGCTCGGAGCGGATCGCTATATCGAACTGGAAGCGTTCGACAGGCGCCGCTTCGCACCCGATGAGGAAGTGCGCGCGCTGGCCGCCTGTATCGCGGCTTTCGCGCCGGTGCATGTCTTCATGCCCGACAACGCAACGGGCGATGGCGACCTCGGCCGCCGTTACGCCGCGCGTGCCGATGCGAGTATCGCGACTCAAGTCGTGGAACTGGATGCGGCACATGTCGCGTCGTATGCGCATGCGGGCCGCACGTTGGCATCCCGTGCATTGCTCGATGTGATCCTGCTCGCACCGAACGCCGTGGATGCGAAGCTGCCCTTCGTCGGCGCGGGCGAGCGCATGAAGAGCGAAGGCGTCGTGCCTGCTTCCATGGCGAGCGCATTCGTCGATCTCGGTCTCGAAGAACTGGACGCCGCGCAGGTCGCGCTCGAAGAAGCGGACTTCATCGTGTCGGCGGGCAATGGCGTGACGGATATCCCCGCGTTCGAAGCGCTCGCGAACACGCTCGGCGCGGCGATCGGTGCGAGCCGTGTGGCAGTCGATGACGGCAAATTCACGCGCGACAAGCAGATCGGCGCAACGGGCAAGACCGTGGAGGCGAGCGTCTACATTGCGTTCGGCATATCGGGCGCGGTGCAGCACTTGCAGGGCATCAAGGATTGCCGTCATGTGATCGCGGTGAATCTCGATGCCAGCGCGCCGATTGCAAAGCGAGCGAATCTCACCATCGTCGCGGATACGCAAGAGACCATCAAGGCGCTGACCGATGCCGCCGCCGCCGCGCGTGCTTCGCGTGGCAATGGCGCATCCATCGTGCAAGCGGCGTCGCTCGCGGAAGGAGCCTTCGCATGAAGATCGCCGTACTCGTTTCCGTGGGACGTCACCCCGTCAGCGGCACGGCGCGCTATAGCCGCAACGATGCAGCGGCGCTCGCCATCGCGCTCGATCTTTCAAAGCACGGCGCGCACCTCGACGTGCTGCATGCGGGCGATCCGGGCAATCCCGCGCTTGCCGACTATCTCGCGCTAGGCGCAGCGCGCGTGGAAGTGCTGAACACGGAAGGCGATGCCAGCGCCGCGCTCGCGCAACGGCTCGCAGGCTACGACCTGGTGTTGACCGGCACGCGCGCCGAGGGCGCGTTCGATAGCGGCACGCTGCCTTACCGCCTCGCTGACGCGCTGAACATTGCGCTCGTCGGCTCTGCGGTGGACCTGAGCGTAACGAGCGAAGGCCTCGAAGTGCGCCAGTTCATGCCGAAGGGATTGCGCCGACGCGTGCGCGTGCAACTGCCCGCGCTCGTCGCCGTGCATCCGCTCGCGAACGCCGCGCCCCGTTATGCGTATGCGCGCATGCGCGAGGGACGCGTGGCGCCGGTTGCAGCGAGCGCGCCTGCGGACAAGGAACGGCAGGCGTGGACCGTCGGGCCTGTCACGGCGAAGCCGAAGCGTCTCGCAGCGCCGGAGAAGCGTTCGGGCCACGCGCGCATGCTGTCCGCGACGACGACAGAAAGCCGCGGCGGAAGCGTCGTAATTGAAGGGAGTTCCGTCGAAAAAGCACAAGTGATTCTGGCCTATTTGCGCGAGCATCAACTCGTCGATTACTGATTTCGACACTGGCAAACAAGCTGACATGCGATGTCGCGAGCCCGTGCTCAACAGGGGTTGGCGGGGCGCCCGACGTGACGTAAAACGGAGCACACGATGAAAGTTTCGGCAGACGTTCGCGCAATGATCGAACGCCGCAAGAAGGGCTTTACGCTCGAAGCGCCGTTCTATACGAGCGAGGACATTCACGCGCTCGATCTGGACGCGATCTTCAGGCAGCACTGGATTCAGGTCGCGATCGAGCCGGACGTACCGGAGTCGGGCGACTACACGACGGTCGATATCGGCAACGATTCGATTCTGATCGTGCGCGACGACGACATGCAGATTCGCGCGTTCCACAATGTATGCCGTCATCGCGGTGCGCGTCTTTGCAACCAGGAGAAGGGCTCGCTCGGCAATATCGTGTGTCCATATCACAGCTGGACGTATAGCCTCAACGGCGATCTCATGTTCGCCGAGCATATGGGCGAGCAGTTCGACCGCTGCAAGCACAGCCTGAAGAAAGTTCACGTACAGAATCTTGCGGGCCTCATCTTCATCTGTCTCGCCGATGAAGCGCCCGCCGACTTCGCCGTGGTACGGGCCGCGATGGAGCCGTATCTGCTGCCGCATGGTCTCAAGGATTGCAAGATCGCGGCGAGCATCGACATTGTCGAGAAGGGCAACTGGAAGCTCACGATGGAGAACAATCGCGAGTGCTATCACTGCGTCGCGAACCATCCCGAACTGACCGTTTCGCTCTACGAATACGGCTTCGGTTATCAGCGCTCGCCTGCGAACGCAGAAGGCATGGCCGCGTTCGAGCGCACCGTCGTCGAGCGCACGCAGCAATGGGAAGCGATGAATCTTCCTTCCGCTGAAATCGAGCGCCTGTCGGATCTCGTGACCGGCTTTCGCACGCAACGCCTGCCGCTCGACCGCGATGGCGAATCGCAGACGCTCGATGCGAAGGTGGCATCGAAGAAACTGCTTGGCGGCTTCGAGCGTGCGGACCTCGGTGGCTTGTCGTTCTGGACGCAGCCGAACTCGTGGCATCACTTCATGAGCGATCACATCGTCACGTTCTTCGTGATTCCGCTATCCGCAGGCGAAACGCTCGTGCGCACGAAATGGCTCGTACACAAGGATGCGCGCGAAGGCATTGATTACGACGTGGACAATCTCACCGCCGTGTGGCGCGCGACCAACGATCAGGACCGCACGCTCGTCGAGTATTCGCAACTCGGCGCGGCCAGCAGCGCCTATGAGCCGGGTCCTTATTCGCCGTTCACGGAAGGCCTCGTCGAGAAGTTCTGCGAGTGGTACATCGGCCGTCTCGATGACTATGCGAACACGCCGGACAAGGAAGCGCTGACGCGTGGCGAGAAAGTCGTTTCATTCATTCGCTAAGGGCTCGACAGTCCGAGCAGGAGAAAGAACATGATGCGCGATCAGGCCACGTTCGAGCCAACCCGAAGCCGCGTGACCCAGCCGACGTTCTGGGGCGCGCTGCCCGCGCGCTGGAACAGCGATACGGACGACACGCTCGTCTGCTGCCACGTCCGGCAGGAAACGCATGACGTGAAGAGTTTTTTCTTCAAGGCGCCGGCTGAACGCACGTTCGTGTTCGAACCGGGGCAGTTCATTACGCTCGAACTCGATATCGACGGCGAGCCGGTCAACCGCTGCTATACGATCTCGTCCCCGCCGACGCGCCCGCATACCATTTCCATCACGGTAAAGCGTGTACCGGGCGGAAAGGTGTCGAACTGGCTGCACGACAACGTGTCGGCCGGATCGAAGGTGCGCGTGCTGGGACCATCGGGCGAATTCACGTGCGCGCGGCATCCGGCGCGCAAGTTTCTCTTTCTCTCGGCAGGGTCGGGCGTTACACCGCTGATGTCGATGAGCCGCGCGCACCATGAACTCGGTGAGGATGCGGACATCGTATTCCTGCACAGCGCGCGCACCCCCGACGATATTATCTTTGCGCGCGAACTGGATCTAATCGCATCGAACCATGCTAATTTCCGGACCGCGTTCGTGTGCGAACGCGTGGGCGCGCGCACGAATTGGCCCGGAATTACGGGGTTTCTGAGCTTGCCGCTTCTGAAGCTGATAGCGCCCGACTTTCTGGAACGCGAGGTCTTCACATGCGGTCCCGCGCCTTACATGAAAGCAGTGCGCGATCTGCTCGATGAGGGCGGCTTCGATCGCGCTCACTATCACGAGGAGAGCTTCTCCTTCGAAACGGTAGCGGAAGTCGCAGCGCAACTGGCGACCGCGCATGTGGGCGACGCCATCGCCACGCACGCCGATACCGTCGAAGCACGCGGCGATGCGAGCGGCTTCGCGCCCGCGCCGGTGGACACCACGTTCAAGGTTACGTTTGCAAAGAGCCGGCGCGATATCGAATGCGGTGGTGGCGAACATGTGCTCGATGCCGCGAAGAAAGCGGGCGTGCGTTTGCCGTCGTCGTGTACGCAAGGCATGTGCGGCACATGCAAGGTCAAGCTCGTGTCCGGTGAGGTCGCCATGAAGCATGCGGGCGGCATACGGCAGCGCGAAATCGATCAGGGCATGGTGCTGCTGTGTTGCAGCAAGCCGTTGACCGACCTCGTCGTCGACAAGTAGCGCGATGCCGGTCGTTTCTTGACAACTGGGTGTCGCAAAAGCGCGTTACGCCGCAATTCTGGCTGGCGATTCTGAGTGCACGGCGTGGGGCCGCAAAGGGGAAAGCAATGAAAGCGATGAGAAGAGTGTTCGTACTGGGCGCGATGAGTGCGGCCCTTGCCGCGAGCATGGGAACGAGCGCCGATACCAAGCCGACCATCAAGATCGGTTACGTCGAAGGGTGGGACGATAGCGTCGCGACATCGAACGTGGCGGCGCGCGTCATCGAAAAGCGGCTCGGGTATCAGGTGCAACTCGTGCCGGTCGCGGCGGGCGTGATGTGGCAAGGCGTGGCGCGCGGCGATCTCGATGCGACGCTTTCCGCGTGGCTGCCGATCACGCATGGCGCGTACTGGAACAACTTCAAGTCGAAGGTCGTGGATCTCGGACCGAACTTCAACGACGCGAAAATCGGCCTGATCGTGCCGGAAAACGCGAATGTATCGAGCCTGGCCGATCTCGAAGCGAAGAAGGCAGAGTTCGATTCGCGCATCGTCGGCATTGATGCGGGCGCGGGCGTCATGCAGAAAACAAGCGAGGCGATCAAGGCCTATAACCTGGATTACAGGCTCCTGCCGAGTTCGGGCAGCGCAATGACGGCGGAACTGGCGCGCTCGGAAGCGGCGAACAAGCCGATCATCGTGACGGGTTGGAAGCCCCACTGGATGTTCGCGAAGTACAAACTCAAATTCCTCGAAGATCCGAAGAAGGTCTTCGGCGAAGCAGAGCATGTCGATAGCGTGGTCAATCCCGAACTGGAAAAGAAGGCGCCGCCGGTGGTCGCGTTCCTGAAGAAGTTCCAGTGGAAGCCGGGCGAAATTGATAGCGTGATGCTCGCGACGCAGGGCGGCGAGAAGCCGACCGCCGCAGCAGACGAGTGGATTGCCGCGCATGGCGATCGTGTCGATAGCTGGGTGAAGTAACGTTAAGCGCTTGCTTGCAGTCGTGCATAAAAAAACCGCCGCTCAATAGCGGCGGTTTCTTGTTGTGACGCTTATCGCAGGACCACAGTGCGCTCGCCGTTGATGAACACACGCCGTTCGACAAACGCCTTCACGGCGCGCGCAAGCGTGATGCATTCGACATCGCGCCCCGTCGCGAGCAGTCGCTCCGGGCTATACGAATGGTCCACGCGTTCCACTTCCTGCTCGATGATCGGACCTTCGTCGAGATCGTCGGTGACGAAGTGGGCGGTTGCACCGATCAGCTTCACACCGCGCGTATGCGCCTGGTGATACGGCTTCGCACCCTTGAAGCCCGGCAGAAACGAGTGATGAATGTTGATCGCGCGGCCCGCGAGTTTGCGGCTCGTTTCGCCTGAAAGAATCTGCATATAGCGCGCAAGAATCATCAATTCCGCGCCCGACGTCTCGAACAGATCGAGCAAGCGCGCTTCCTGCTGCAGCTTCCTGTCGGCGGTGATCGGCAGATGATGAAAGCGCAGACCGTGCTGCTCGGCGAGCGGCGCGAGATCCAGATGATTCGATGCGATGCCGACGATATCCATTTTCAGTTCGCCCATGCGCCAGCGAAACAGCAGATCGGCAAGACAGTGCTCGAGTTTCGACACCATGATGAGCACCTTCGGGCGCACGGCAAGATCGTGCATTGCCCACGTCATCGAAAAGCGCGCGGCGATGGGCTCGAATTCGCGTTGCAGCATGGCGAGATCAAGCGCTTCATCGCGACGTGCGGCATGAAACACGCAGCGCACGAAGAAGCGTTCGCTGAGATCGTCGTCGAAGACAGTGAGTTCGTCGATATAGCCGTGATGGCGCTCCAGAAAGCCCACGATGGCGGCCACTTGCCCCGCCGCGCTCGGGCACGCGACAGTGAGCACCAGTTGATTGAGGCGGGGTTCGGCTGACATGCGTGCTCCACGTTCGAAAGAGTGCGTCGCCGGGGATCGGGCGAGCGTCTCGCTAGTAGAGCAAACGCACGTGCGCGATGGATAGAAGCGATGCGCCGTCGCGCTGGTACGAAAGCGTCAGCGTCTCAGGCGATCACGTCGCATTCGTCCAGCAGCCATTCGCTGAAGGCGCGCACCGCGGCGGCCGGTTCATGCGGCGTGACGAGTACGTAGCCGCGATCGGTGACGACGGGCGTATCGCAGAGCGTGACGAGCTGGCCTGTCGCCACGAGTTCGTCGATGAGCGGCGCCCAGCCGAGCGCGACGCCCTGGCCCATGACGGCCGCATGCGCGACGAGCGCGTAACTGTTGAACGTGAAGCGGCCCGGCGCGGGCGGCGCGGCGAGGCCGTGCGCGTCGAACCAGGCGGCCCACGACATCCAGCGCTCCGGGTGTGTGGGTTCGAGATGCAGGAGCGGCAGCGCAAGCAGGTCGGCAGGCGTGTGCGGCTTGCCGCGTGCCGCGACGAGCGCCGGGCTGCATACCGGCGTCACGCGCTCCGGAAACAGCTTGAGCGCATGGCGCGCGCCCCAGTCCGTCTGCGAATCCCCGAACGCAATGACCACGTCCGCATGCTCGCCCGTCGCGCTCGGCACGTTCTGCGACGTGATGATCTTCACGTCGACATCGGGCATCAGCGCCTTGAATTGCGGCAGGCGCGGCATGAGCCAGTAGGTTGCGAAGCCGAAGTCCGTGGCAAGCGTCAGCGTGCGCTGCGCATGGCGGGAGCGGATATCGGACGTGGCGGCGCGAATGATGTCGAGGCCGCGACGCACTGCATCGAACAGACGCGCGCCGTCTTCCGTCAGCGTCACGCCGCGATGCCCGCGCTCGAAGAGCGGCGCACCGAGCGCTTCTTCCAGTTGCACGACGCGCTGGCTCACGGCGGGCTGCGTGGAACCGAGTTCGCGCGCCGCAGCCGTGAAGCTCGCGAGACGCGCGGCGGATTCGAACATGGATAACGCCTGCATGGGCGGCAAGCGGTCTTGTCGCGGCATAAATCCCCCTTATGGGCGCATAACGATTTGCTCTCTTCACAGCCGCGATTTGAACGGCAATAGTGCGTGAAGCGTTCGCGCTTTGTGCATCGCTGACGGTGATGAACGATTCTATTCGAGGCACGCATTCATGCTTGCGAGAAAACCAAATATCCTTATCCTGATGGCCGATCAGTTGACGCCGTTCGCGCTCGCCGCTTACGGCAACGGCGTGAGCAAGACGCCGCGCATCGACGCGCTCGCGCGTGAAGGCGTCGTATTCGAGTCGGCTTACTGCGCGAGCCCGCTATGCGCGCCTTCGCGTTTTTCGCTGCTGGCCGGTAAGCTGCCGTCGCACATCGGCGCCTATGACAACGCGGCCGAGTTTCCATCGCAGACGCTGACCTTCGCGCATTACCTTCGCGCGGAAGGGTATCGCACGGTTCTGTCGGGCAAGATGCACTTCTGCGGCGCGGACCAATTGCACGGCTTCGAAGAACGCCTCACAACGGATATCTATCCCGCGGATTTCGGATGGACGCCGGACTGGTCCAACTTCGACGCGCGTCCCACGTGGTATCACAACATGAGTTCCGTGATCGACGCGGGCCCGTGCGTGCGCACGAATCAGCTCGACTTCGACGACGAAGTGACCTTCACCACGCGTCAGAAGCTCTTCGACATCGCACGCGAGCGCAACGCCGACAGAGACGTGCGGCCGTTCCTCATGGTCGCGTCGCTGACGCATCCGCATGATCCGTATGCGATCCCGCGCAAATACTGGGACATGTATCGCGATGACGAAATCGACATGCCTTCGTATCGCGATTCGTTCGAAGCCAGCGATCCTCATTCGAAGCGCGTGCGCCACGTCTGCGAAACCGACCGTACGCCGCCCACCGACGCGCAGATCCGCAACGCGCGCCGCGCGTATTACGGCGCGGTGTCCTACGTGGACGACCAGTTCGGCGCCATTCTCGAAGCGCTCGAAGAAGCGGGCCAGGCCGATGACACCATCATCGTGGTTACATCGGATCACGGCGAGATGCTCGGCGAGCGCGGTCTCTGGTACAAGATGACGTTCTTCGAAGGCGGCTGTCGCGTGCCGATGATCGTGCATGCGCCGCAACGGTTTCGCGCGCATCGCGTGGCGCAGTCGGTCTCGCATCTGGACGTGCTGCCGACGCTCGTGGAACTCGCGCGCGGTCAAGCACCGCAAGACTGGCCCGACGCTGTGGACGGTCGAAGCCTCGTACCGCATCTCGCCGACGCAGGTGGGCATGACGAAGCCATCGGCGAATATCTCGCGGAGGGCGCGCTTGCGCCCATCGTGATGATCCGGCGCGGCCGCCACAAGTTCATTCATACGAGCATCGATCCGGACCAGCTTTACGATCTGATCGCCGATCCGCTGGAGCGCAACAACCTTGCAGCCGATGCGCGATACGCGTCGCACGTGGCCGCGTTTCGCGAGGAAGTAGCAAGACGGTGGAATCTCGACGCGCTGCATCGCGATGTGCTCGCAAGCCAGCGCCGCCGCCACTTCCACTTCGCGACGACGACGATGGGCGCGATTCAATCGTGGGACTGGCAGCCGCATGTCGATGCAAGCCAGCGCTATATGCGCAATCACATCGACCTGGATACGCTCGAAGCAATGGCGCGCTTTCCCGCGGTTGTGCGCTAGTGCGTCTTGCCCAATCAACTCATCGACAGGAACGTCCCATGAAAAAGCCCTTGTTTCGCGCGCTTTTATCGCTTGCACTCGGCTGCGTGACATCCATCGTATTCGCGGCAGATCCTCCGGCCTGCACGCAAGTGCGCATGGCGGGGCCGGGCTGGACCGACATCGACGCGACCAACGCAATGAGCGGCATCGTGCTGAAGGCGCTGGGCTACAAGCAGAACGTGGCGAATCTATCGGTGCCCATCACGTATCAGGGCTTGAAGAAAGGGCAGATCGACGTGTTTCTCGGCAACTGGATGCCCGCGCAAGCGCCGCTGGTGAAGCCGTTCGTCGACGAGAAATCCATCGACGTCGTGCGCCCGAACCTCGGCAACGCGAAGTTCACGCTAGCCGTGCCGGACTACGTGGCGGCAGCGGGCGTGCATTCGTTCGCGGACCTCGCGAAGAACGCCGACAAGTTCGACAAGCACATTTACGGCATCGAGCCGGGCGCGCCCGCGAATCAGAACATCAAGCGAATGGTGGATGACAAGGGGTTCGGCCTCGGCGACTGGAAGCTTGTCGAATCGAGCGAAACCGCCATGCTCACGCAAGTGGACCGCGCTGTGCGCGACAAGAAGTGGATCGTCTTTCTCGCATGGGAGCCGCATCTCATGAACACGAAGTTCAAGCTGTCTTATCTGGATGGCGGCGACAAGTACTTCGGCCCGAACTTCGGCGGCGCGACGGTCAATACCGTGGTGCGCAGCGGCTTCGAGCAGCAGTGCCCGAACGTGGGAAAGCTCTTCAAACAGATGGCCTTCAACGTCGATCTGGAAAACGGCGTGATTACCGACGTGCTGGAGAAAAAGACGAATGTCGACGCCGCCGCCACGGATGCGCTGAAGCGGCATCCGGAACTGTTGAAGACGTGGCTGGACGGTGTGTCGACGGCGAGCGGGGCGAACGGCCTGCAAGCCGTTCAGACCGCGCTTGGGGTGAAATGATGAAGTGAGGACGCTCAGCCGAGCTGCAGGCTGACGCGCTCTTGCGCGGCCATCAGCAAGGCGCGCAGCGGCGAAATGATCGCGACGAAGTGGACCATCGAGCTCGACGGCTGCTGGAAATACCACGGCGTGTTGATGCTCACGCAGTCGTGGCCGTCGTGCAGCGTCCAGTCGAGGCGTTCGCGCAGCAGGTTCGCGATGATCGTCTGATCGCCGCCGTTTGCGTACGTGCTCGATTTATCGGGCGCGGCGCTCACGTGCCGATGAATTTCATCGACGAATGCGGCGTTGTTCGCGGTGCGCCTGAAGCCGAGCACGCCCGCATTGATGACCCACGGGCCGATGTCGTGCGCCGCGAGGATGTCGCGATCGGCGAGCAGCGGCTCGAGTCGTTTGTGCTGATTCACGAAGAGAATGTCCGCGTCGACCCAGACGATCCACTCGTGATCCGGCAAATGCTTGCGCAGGAACCACGGCTTGAGCCACGTGCCGGTGCTGCCGGGATCGGCGTCGGCGGGCGTGTCGCGATAGCATAAAGCGTGTAACCGTGGCGCTCGCAATAGCGCCGCATGTTCTGTTCTGCGATTGCGCCGTAATTGCGCACGCTCGCCGTGTAGTAGGTGACGAGCGCAATGGGCCGGCCGGGGTTGTAGATGCTGAACGGCTCTTGCGGCACGCGCGCCTGCCGTGAGAAGTCCAGCAGCGGCGCGCCTTTCTGCTGGCAATCGTTGATGTGCTCGGCGAGCGCGTTGCGGAAAGCCGGATGGATAGAGCCGTAGACCGCTTCCTCGCACATCACGATGGTCCAGAGGTTCGGGTGCTCCGCCCACACGGGCTGGCAGCGCGGATTGCACGACATGGCGCACATATAGCCGCCGCGCTCGCCGTGCGGCTCGATGTAGTCCAGCGGCGACAGCATGGCGATTTCGTCGTCCGTGGCGCCGCAGATCTTGCATTGCTCGATACAGCGAACGATGAAATCGCGGATGGCCTTCGTGTTGCGCCACACCTGCACGGCCGTCTGCTCCTTGCCGGTGTTGCCGCCGAGCGCGGGCAGCAGGTGCTGGCGGCTCTCGGCCATGGGTTCGACCGGATGCGCGTTCAGCACGAGGCAGTCTTCACTGAAACAGATGAGCAGAGCCAGTTCGGGCATGCGCCGCAGGTGATGCAGCACGGTCTCGTACTTGAGCAGCAGGCGTTGCGCTGTGCTCTCCAGT
>Ga0308173_10000122_pt1 | contig 26670 bp, 26 predicted proteins | sample PhyPR1_FD_203716 | JGI IMG/M metagenome (GOLD analysis project Ga0308173, IMG submission 203716) | Soil microbial communities from UC Gill Tract Community Farm, Albany, California, United States - DLSLS.P.R1 | ecosystem: Environmental > Terrestrial > Soil > Agricultural land | place: USA... | reverse complement strand
TGGTGTGTCATTCTGGTACTGGCCGTTGATCCCCTCGCATGCAGCCGAACTCTCGGTGATGCCGTCCTCGGTCCCGGACACCAGTCCGGGAAGCAGGAAGTGGCTTACCCATGAGCAGCGACGACGGCAACATCTTCGAGGACCGCACAGAAGAGTCGGGCGACCTCATCGCGGCGTCCTCGGCCCTGTTGACGCTTCTGTTGAGCACGTGCAGCGTTGAGAAGTTCATGTCCGAGCTGGCGACGCTGGCGGCGGACGTGGTCGTCCCGGCGGCCTCCTGCGGCATCACCGCCCGCAGCAACGGCCACCCGGTCACCGTGGCCACCAGCGACCCGCGCGCGGCCCAGGTCGATGAGGTGCAGTACGGGGAGAACGAGGGACCCTGCCTGGAGACCCTCAACACCGGTGCGGTCATGGACGTCCCGGACCTGACAGCAGAGGCCCGCTGGCCGCGGTACCGCCCGCACGCGCTGCAGCAAGGCGTGCGCTCCTCCCTGTCGATCCCGCTCACGGTCGGCGAGACCACCGTTGGGGCGTTGAACCTGTACGGCTTCACCGAGCGGGCGTTCGCGGCGGCCGCCCGGGCCCATCTCGAAACCTTCGCCGGCCAAGCGACCACCGCACTGGCCCTGTTGATGCGCAACATCGAGCAGGAGGAACGCAGCGGCCAGCTGGAACGGGCGCTGACCTCCCGCAGCACCATCGACCAAGCCATCGGCGTACTCATGGAACAGCAGCACTGCACCGCCGAGGCGGCGTTCCAGCTGCTGCGGACCCACTCCCAGAACAACAACATCAAGCTCCGCGAGCTGGCGGCTGACATCATCGAACGCACGGCTGGCCGAGCGACAACTCCGGGCGGTAGGTTCGCCACTCCGGTCCACGCGGGGAAGGGGAGCCCCCGCGCAGGTCGATGACTCCCACGCCGGTCCCCGGACTGGAACCGAGGCTTAGCCCGGCTGCGGAAGCACTGCGCAGCGCTACGGCCGCGCCGAAGTGCCGCTGGCATGCTCAGGGTTGGTACGCGCTCCCCTGCCCCGGTCGGGCGACGCGACGCGAGGGCAGGTAACCGTTGGGCCGGTGCGACGAGGGGGCACGAAGCTGGGACCCTCTGCCAGGCTTGAACGCTTCGCGGCTGACTTCTGGCCGGAACAGCGTGTCGAGGGTCGGTGCGAAAGCGGTGAAATCGTCCGCTAACGGGTCGCGGTTTCGGCTTTCTGTGCCATGCTCGTATTGGCCGTTGATCTCCTTGCATGCAGCCGAAAGTTCTCGGTGATGCCGTCCTCGGTCCCGGAAGGCAAGTCCGGGCAGCAGGAAGTGGCTCACATATGAGCATCAGCGACCGCGACCTTGGCCAAGACTCCACGGCAACATCCGGCGAGTACCTCGCGACGTTCTCGGCCCCGCTCACGCTCCTGTCGAGCGCTTCGACGGTTGAGGGGTTCGTGCCCTGGGCGCCCCTGGCAGCCGACGTGATGATGCCGCCGGCCTCCTGCGGCATCATCGCCGGCGCCAACGGTCATCCGCTCAGCATGACCGGTCGTGACCTGCGCGCCTTCGAGGTTGACCAGGCACACACCGGGGGGAACGAGGGACCTGACCTTGACGCGCTGGACACCGGCGCGGTCATGGGCGTCCTCCCGGACCTGCTCGCAGGGTCTGGCTGGCCACGCTTCCGTCCCCGGGCGCTGCGGCGGCATCCTGGTCCTGGTCGGGGTGCACGGCCTCGTCCGGCGCGTGCTCGAGATCATCGGCGGGAAGGAGCACGGCGATGACGACGTCGTACACCCACGAGGCCCTGTTCTTCGACTCGCGCCGGGCGCTGCTGCAGGCGGCGGTGCCGTGGCTGTGCGAGGGGCTGGAGGCCGGAGAGCACGTGGCTCTGGTGTGTACCGGGGAGAACAACGCGGCCCTGGCCGGCGCGATCGGTCCGGACCCAAGGGTCATGGTGCTGCCGCGGACGCGGATCTACCGCAAGGCGGTGGACGCGGTCGCGTTCTACCACGACCTGATCACTGCCCGGGTGGCCGCCGGCCAGCCCCGGGTGCGCCTGGTCGGCGAGGTCGGCTTTGACATCCGACCCCAGGGCCATGACGAGTGGTGCCGCTTCGAGGCGGTCTGCAACCACGCCCTGGCGCCGCTGCCTTTGTGGAGCGTCTGCGCCTACGACACCCGGGCGCTGCCCCGGCCGTTGCTGGACACCGCATGGGTCACCCACCCGTGGCTGCGCGCCGGTGGCGAACGGGCCCGCAACGGGGACTTCGTGCACCCGGCGCGAGTGCTGCAGGGCCTGGCCCGGCCGCTGGAGCCACCAGCGACCGGGGCCGCCGCCCTGGCCCTGACCGGGCCCGGTGAGCTACCCGGGCTGCGGCGTTGGCTTCGGGCCAGGCTCGAGGCCGCACAGGTGGAACCTGAGGCGGTCGAGAACGCCGTCCTGGCCGTCGATGAGGTCGCCGCCAACGGCCTGCGCCACGGCCGGCCACCGGTGGAGGTGGCCCTGTGGCTGACCGCCCAAGGCGTGCTGTGCGACGTCACCGATGGTGGCAGCGGCATCACCGACCCCCTCGCCGGCTACACCCCACCGGACCCCCTGCAGCTGCTCGAGGGCGGCGTCGGGCTGTGGATGACCCGCCGCCTGTGCGAGGACGTCACCACCGGCCGGACGCCCACCGGCTTCACCGTCCGCCTGACCCTCGCGCGCGCCGCCGCGTAAGCGGCTCTCGGCCGCGTGCGGTCCCCGCAGCCAGCATCGCCCCGGGTAAGACGAACCGCGGTCGGATCACGTGCGCGTGCGGATCAGCGCGGCGTCACCCGGGACTCCGGCACGCACTGGTGTCGCGAAGCGCAGGCGGGTGCCGCGGGGAGGCGTCGAGTTCCGGAACGGGCGCTCGCTCAGCCGCGCCTCGGAACCTGGCGAGGAGTACTGGCCGGAGCAGGGACCTGCAGACCGGGAGCGACTTTTACCGCGTGCTTCTGTGATTCCATAGGACGTCGCGGCGGACCGGAATTCAGGAGCAGACATGTCCCAGACAGCCCACGAAGGGCAGTCGCCCCCGGGGGCCGGGCCCGTTACACAGTTTCGGTCGCTGGTCTCGGTTGCGGACCTGCCGCCGCCGATGAGTGAGCGCCTGCGGCTGGCCAGCGCGATGGCGGAGGTGGCCCTGTCCGTCCAGGAGGACGGGCTCGACCTCGGTGAACGGCTGCAGATCTTGGCCGATGGTGCAGTGGACGTCGTTCCCGGCGCTGACTGCGCGGCGATCGTGGTCCCCGACGGTCACCAGCGGCTGACGGCCCGGGCCGTGTGTGGGCAGCTGCCACCGGAGGTGGTGCGGCTGCAGAGCGATCTTGGTGAGGGCCCGTGTTTGACCGCCGTGACGCAGACCGATCGGGTCTGCGTGCCGGACGTGGCCCGGGACCCCCGGTGGCCCAGGTTCGCCTCGCGGGCGGCCGCATGGGGCGTGCGGTCCATGATCTGCACCCCGCTGGTGCTGGGAACCACGGTCCTGGGCTCGTTGTCGTTGGGGTCCGCCGCGGTGAACGCCTTCGATGAGGAGTCCGCGAGCCTGGCTGCGATCTTCGCCGCGCACACCACGACGGCGCTCGCGGCGGCCGAGGGGCGACGCCAGCTGAGCGCGGCGATCAGCAGCCGCGACATCATCGGCCAGGCCAAGGGCATCCTGATGGAGCGGTACCAGATCAGCGCCGACGCCGCGTTTGGGGTGCTGGTCCGCACGTCACAGAACACCAACGTGAAGCTGCACGACGTCGCCGTTGAGCTGTGCGAGAGCCGGACCATCGCCACGCTGCCACCGCAGGACGCGGCGCCTGGGTGCCACCCCAACAGCCAGCCTGACGCGTAACGGTCGGATGCCCGCGCGGGAGCGCCACGACGGCAATGGCGACCAGTCCGCTCCTTCCCAAGCCTCTCCTTCGCCGTACCCAACACGCCACCCGCCGACGTGCACCTGCCCGGACTTCCCAGAACAATTGACGTAGTGGGGTTTAGCCGGCTCGGGTCGATGGGTACACGCGCCTGTATCGGCTCGTTGCAGCCGGACGCTTCAGAAACGAGGCACTGGTCGGCGCGGCCGTAGAGGCTCCGCCGTGTTCCGGAGCGCGGCGGAGCCTCGCCCCAGCGGGCCAGGTCCTCACCGTCGCCTTACGTGAGGATGACGTCGCCGCGGTGTCTCCCGCCGACGACCTCGATCACGCGCCGGACCAGGCCGTGCGCCCCGGCCAGGACCAGGACGCCGCCGCGTTCGCGCCAACACTTGGTGCCCGCCAGCAGCGCCCGGAACCCCGCTACGTCCATGAAGTCCAGCTCGGACAGGTCGACCACGATCACCATCGCCGCAGACGCGTCGTCCTTCGCGCCGTCCTGGGTGTCGCGCCCGAGCACGGCCTCGACGAGGCCGCCGCAGTCCAGGTCCAGGTCGCCGGTCAGCTGCACACCGTGGCAGTCCCGGCTGACGGTGACGCAGGGGCCGTGCAGGGCATGCAGATGGGCGTCGATCATCGCCGGCAGGGGCGGCACCGGTGCCTGCCCGAGGGTGGTGTCGGCCCGCAGCTGGCACAGCAGCGCGACCGGCCGGACGGCGCACAGGTGCTCCATCTCCTGCTCGACCCGCCGGTACCCCGCCTCGCCCAGGTAACCCAGGGCCGCCTCGGCGTCCGCGGCAAGCCGCAGTCCCGGGCGCCCGGTCGCGAGCATCCGCTCGACCAGGGCGGCCTGCCCCTGGGAGGGGTAGAACCGCGGCGGATCCAACGTGGCCAGGGACCCCTCGCGGGCGGCGCGGCCGGCGTCCACACCGCGAAGAGCCAGCGGGCCCTGCCAGGTGTGGTCGTCCGGCTCCGCCATCAGCAGCACCTTCTCGCCGCGCTGGAGCCCGGTCCCGACGAACGCGGCCAGGCCTTCGTCGCGGACGGCGTCCGTGGAGTACACCAGGCCCACGTGGGCGTCCCGCTCCTGCCCCGGCTCAGCCAGGCGGATCATCTGTCCACGATAGACCTTGGCGGCCACGGACACTGGGCGTGCTGCCCGCCCCGGTTCTTCCCTCGCCGGCGTTGCCGCCACAGATGGGGACTGGGTGCCGCGCAGCCGCGGGGTGGGCCTCCTGCTGCTCTGAGGAGGTCCCACGACGTCGACAGGAGGAGGCTGGGTGGATGACGCCAACCTGTGATCGCCGCAGGAAGCTGCTCGGCGCGGGCCTTGCGAGCCTGTGGTTGGTGGCCGTCCTCATCATCGACCAGGTCACAGGCCCGGCGTTGGTGCCCGCTGTTCTGTACGGCGTTGCCCCGCTCATCGCCTCCGCCGCGCTGGGCCCGGCGGTCACGGCGGGGTTCGCGGTGCCTGCGCTCGCCCTGGCAACGGCGTCGATCCAGTGGAGCGGGACGTGGGGCTCGGCTCAGATGTGGATCCGCATCGGCGACGTGGTACTGGTCGCTGCCGCGGGAGTTGTCCTCGCCGCTGTCCGCGCCCACCGCGAGCAGCAGCTCGCCCGGGTCTCCCGCATCGCCGAAGTCGCCCAACGCGTGGTGCTGCCGCTCGTACCCGTCCACGTCGGGCCGGTCGCGGCGGGCACCCGATACCTGTCCGCCGCCGAGGACGCGCTGGTCGGCGGGGACCTGTACGACTGGTTCCACTCCACCCAGCGCATCTGCTTCATCGTTGGTGATGTCCGCGGCAAGGGCATCAACGCGGTCGAGCAGGCCGCACGGGTCATCCGCGCCTTCCGCCAGTCCGCGGCCGGAGGAGCCGACCTCGCCGCAGCCGCCGCGGAGATGAGCGCCTACATCGCGCCGTTCCTGGACGCCGAGGAGTTCGTCACCGCAGCCCTGGCCCAGGTCAGCGGCGAGCAGCTGACACTGGTCAGCTGCGGGCATCCACAGCCGTTGCTCATCCCCGCGGACGGCGCGGCCAGGCTGGTGCACCTACCACCCTGCCTGCCGCTGGGCCTGGGAGATATCTACGAGTCGGTCACGGTGCCCTGGAGGCCGGGCGACCGACTCCTGATGTACACCGACGGGCTCAGTGAGGCCCGTGACGACCGCGACGAGTTCCTGCCGGTGCTGCCTCTCGCGCCGCTGCTGCGCTCAGCTACCGTCGAGGCCGCCCTCGACAACCTCCTGGACGAAGTGCGCCGGCACGTGCCCCAAGGCCGGTTCACGGACGATCTGGCCGTGCTGCTGCTCGAGAACGCCGCCGGCCGAGACGAGCAACTCGCCGTGGACCCGCGCGACTCCCTGGTCGGGCGTTCCCCGCCGACGCCCGCAAGTCCCGCCTCCCAGGACGTCCTGACGGGTCAGCCGGCACCTGATCAGGTGACCGCGAGAGTCGCAGAAGCATCGGGCGCCAGCGCTCGGCCTCTGTGAAAGGCGTTCGAGGCTAAGGCGTACAGGTTCACGTTCCCGGTGACCTGATAACCGGACGACGCCTCCGAACTCGGGGAAGGGGCTCGGGCCACCTCACGGACCCTGCGGAGCGGCTAGCCAGGGCGCTGGCCGACTGTGCGGTGGGACAACTGCGTCAGCACCGTGTGCAGGACGGCTCCGAGAGTGTCGACCTCTTCGTCGGTCAGCTGGTCGAACACGAGCTGGCGCACCGTCTGCACGTGGCCGGGGGCGGCCTGCTCAATGGCCTCCCGCCCCGTCGGCGTGAGCGCGACGAAGGCCCCGCGTCCGTCGTCGGGGCACTCTTCCCGCTCAACCAGGCCGCGTCCTTCCATCCGCTTGACGTGGTGCGAGAGACGGCTTCGCTCCCACCCCAGGGCGTTGGCCAGCGGGACGATGCGCACCCTCCCGTCCGGGGTGTCGGTGAGCTGCACCAGAACGTCGAAGTCCGGCAGTGACAGGCCGGAGTCTTCCTGAAGCTGCCTGTGGAGCGCAGCGGGGAGCCGGGCGTTCATCGCCAGCCACTCGCGCCAGACGCGCTGCTGCTTCTCGCTCAACCAGGGCCCTTCGTTCTCCATGGAAGCCATGGTACCGGAATAGTTGACACGTCACCCACGTTCGGCCAGTATGTACGTGACACGTCACCAACCCGGTGGCGAACATCAGATCCAGAACCTCAGGAGCACCCCATGACCAGCATCCCCACCGTGCCCGCCACGCTCGCCGACCTGGCCGGCACCTACACCCTCGACCCGGCGCACACCCGGATCGGGTTCGTTGCCCGGCACGCGATGGTGACCAAGGTCCGCGGCTCCTTCAACGAATTCGAGGGCAGCGTCATCGTCGACGGCACCGACCTGGCCGCGTCCCGGGCCACCCTGAGCATCGCGTCGGCCAGCATCGACACCCGCAACGAGCAGCGTGACGGCCACCTGCGCAGCAACGACTTCCTCGCCATCGAGACGTTTCCGCAGATCACCTTCGTGTCCACCGGCGTCACGCAGACCGGCGCGACGAGCCTGGAGCTCACCGGCGACCTGAGCATCAAGGGCGTCACCAACCCCGTCACCGTCCCGTTCGAGTTCGAGGGCGCCGCCACCGACCCGTTCGGCAACCTGCGCGTGGGCTTCGAGGGTTCGGTGACGATCAGCCGCAAGGACTACGGCATCACCTGGAACGCCGCGCTCGAGGCCGGCGGCGTGCTGGTCAGCGACAAGATCGTGCTGGAGTTCGAGGTCTCCGCGATCAAGAACGTCTGACACTTCGCCCTGGTCCCGGCTCCGGGGCCGGCCACGCTGAAGTGCGATGGCCAGCCCCGCCGGGGGCCACCCGACCCCACCACTCCAACGGCCCCGAAAGGACCGGCTCCATGAGCACCGTGAACCTCACCCCCACCGTCGATGTCCGCCACGCCGCGGACAGGTTCAAGAGCAACTTCGGCTGGCTGGACTCCAAGCACTCCTTCTCCTTCGGCCACCACTACGACCGCGGCAACACCCACCACGGGCTGCTGATGGTCAACAACGACGACATCGTCGACGCCGGCACCGGCTTCGAGACCCACCCGCACCAGGACATGGAGATCGTCACCTGGGTGCTCGACGGCTCGCTGGTGCACCAGGACTCCACCGGCCACAACGGCGTCATCTACCCCGGCCTGGCCCAGCGGATGAGCGCCGGCGCCGGGATCCTGCACTCGGAGAAGAACGACTCCTGGCGCCTTGGCGGCGACGCACACCGCGACCCGGTCCACTTCGTGCAGATGTGGGTCCTGCCCGACGAGAACAACATCACCCCCGGCTACGAGCAGCTCGAGATCGAGCACGAGCTCCTCGCCGGCGGCCTGGTCCCGGTCGCCTCAGGGATGGACAAGCACGACGGCGAGTCCGCCATCCGGATCAAGAACAGGTACGCCGCCCTGTACGCCGCCCGCCTTCAGCCCGGCCAGACCGTCGAACTACCCGAGGCCCCGTTCCTGCACCTGTTCGTTCCCCGTGGCGCCGTCACTCTGGAGGGCGCAGGCCCGCTCGCCACCGGCGACGCGGTCCGGTTCACCGCCACCGGCGGCCAGAAGGTGACGGCGACCGAGCCGGCCGAGATCCTGGTGTGGGAGATGCACGCCACCATCTCCGCCTGACCCCAGTTGCTGCTCTGACCGAGCCCGAGAACGGCGGAGACCCCGATGAGACCGCACGTCTGGCCCGCGTCGTGCGCGACCCTGCATCCGTGAGACCCACCCCGAACCAACTGCTGACCGGAGGAGAAAGATGACCAGCGTCCAAGCCGATCAATCGGGCCCCGACCTGTCGGAGATCGAAGCCCAGCGCGCCCGGATCCGGGAGCAGTACCTGCGCCCGGCCGGGCAGCGGCCCGCCTCGACCGCGCGAGGCCTGCACCACACCGCACTGATCAGCAGCGACGTGGCACGCACCGTCCGGTTCTACCAGGACCTGCTCGGGTTCCCCCTCACCGAGCTGATCGAGAACCGCGACTACCCAGGCTCCTCGCACTTCTTCTTCGACATCGGCAACGGCAACCTGCTGGCGTTCTTCGACTTCCCCGGCCTCGACGTCGGACCGTACGCCGAGGTCCTCGGCGGCCTGCACCACCTGGCGATCTCGATGGAGCCCGCCCGGTGGCAGGAGATCGTGGCGCGCTTCGACGAAGCGGGCGTCGACCACGTCATCCACAGCGAGGTCTCGGTGTACTTCACCGACCCCGACGGCGCCCGGATCGAGCTGATCGCCGACCCGCTCGGCGAGATGTACGGAACCCAGGTGCTGTGATGAGCGGACCGGTCACCACGATCGACGCCTCGCCCACCGTGGCCGACTGCAGCCACCCCGGTGCGCCGTGCGTGGAGGTCACCGACAGCCGGGACGAGCAGGTCGGGAAGATCCGGGTCCGCCGCGCGCTGCCCCGCAAGGGCCGCCGCACGGTCGGCGCCTGGTGCTTCGCCGACCACATGGGACCGGCCGACGTCACCGAGAACAGCGGCCTGGACGTCGGCCCACACCCACACATCGGGCTGCAGACCGTCACCTGGCTCACCGATGGCCAGGTCCTCCACCGCGACAGCCTCGGCTCCGAACAGGTCATCAAACCCGGCCAGCTCAACCTGATGACCTCCGCTGGCGCGGTCTCCCACGCCGAGGAGGCCACCGGCCACTACCGCGGCACCCTGGAGGGCATCCAGCTGTGGGTGGCGCTGCCAGAGGCCACCCGGCACGGCGCCGCCGCCTTCGAGCACCACGCCGAGCTGCCGCAAGGTGACCTCCCGGGCGGAGTCGCGACCGTGCTGGTCGGCGACTTCGCCGACCTGTCCAGCCCCGCCCGGCACGACACCCCCCTGGTCGGGGTTGACCTAGCCCTGTCTCAGCCCACCACCCTCCCGCTGCGGCCCGACTTCGAGTACGCGGTCGTCGTGCTCCAAGGTGCGGTCGGCATCGACGGGAAGCCGCTGCCGCCGGGAAAGCTGGGATACCTCGGCCGCGGTCGCGACGAGCTCAGGCTCGAGGTGCGCGAACCCACCCGGGCGGTGTTGCTCGGCGGCGAGCCGTTCGACGAACCGATCCTGATGTGGTGGAACTTCGTGGGCCGCACCCGCGACGAGATCGACGACGCCTACGCCTCCTGGGCCAGGCAGGACGACCGGTTCGGGCACGTGCCCTCCGCGCTACCGCTGATCCCGGCCAACGCCCCGTTCTGGCACGACAGCCCGAGGCAGCCATGAGCGTCCAGGACGCCTCGCCACGGGTGTCCATCGACAGGCAGCACCGGCAGGTCTACCGGGCGCAGATCGAGGTCGCCAAAGCCGTGCGCACTGCCACCAAGGACGCGGGGCTCGACCGCACCCTGGTGGAGCTGCTCAACATCCGGGTCTCCCAGATCAACGGCTGCGCCTACTGCCTGCACATCCACGTCCGCGACGCCCTCGCGGGAGGCGAAACGACGCAGCGCATCGCGGTCCTACCCGCGTGGCGCGACACCACCTTGTTCTCCAGCAAGGAACGCGCCGCACTGGCCCTTGCCGAGTCCGTCACGACCCTGCCTGACACCCGGACCCAGGACCAGGACTACGCCGAGGCGGCACGGCACCTGACACAGGACGAGCTGTCCGCGGTCAGCTGGGTCGCGATCGCGATGAACTCGTTCAACCGGCTCTCCATCATCAGCCGACACCCCGTCAGGGCTCAGGCGGCCACCGACGCCTCGAGCAACGGGCAGGCCCCGGCACCAACGGACACCCGGTGACGGTCACCGTTCGCGACAACCTGGCCGAGAACCGCTACGAGATCTACGACGGCGACCACCTGGCCGGTTTCTGCGACTACAAGCTCACCGGCACCAAGATCGCGTTCATCCACACCGAGATCGACCAGGCGTTCGCCCGACGGGGGCTGGCCAAGCAGCTCGTCACCGAAGAGCTCGACGACGCCCGCCGCCGCGGCCTCGCCGTGCTGCCGTTCTGCCCGTACGTCCGCAAGGTCATCGCCCAGAACGCCTCCACATACCTCGACCTCGTCCCCGCGAAGGACCGCAAGCGACTCGGTCTCGCCGAGGAGGTCGCCGGCTGATCACACCCCACAGCACACTCACCGCACCCCAAACCCGAGCAGAACGGTGGACACTCGGTGACATCACCCCGTGAGTGCCGCGCCGAGCCCGGGTTGGCCTTGCACCCCCTCATCCCCATTCCAGGAGACCAAGATGACCAACTACAAGGTCGGCTACTTCGTCGGAAGCCTCTCCTCCACGTCCATCAACCGCGTCCTCTCCCGGTCGCTCATCCGCCTCGCGCCCGAGGGCCTCGAGTTCACCGAGATCCCGATCGGCAACCTGCCGCTCTACAGCCCCGACTTCGACGACAGCTACCCGCCCGAGGCGACACTGTTGAAGGAGGCCATCTCCGCAGCGGACGCCGTCCTGTTCGTGACCCCGGAGTACAACCGTTCCATCCCAGGAGCGCTGAAGAACGCCATCGACTGGGCCTCGCGACCCTGGGGCCAGAACTCCTTCCACCACATCCCCGCCGGCGTCATCGGAGCCTCGATCGGCGCGATCGGCACCGCGGTCGCTCAGCAGAGCCTGCGCGCCGTACTCAGCTTCTGCAACGCCCGGCAGATGACCTCACCAGAGGCTTACATCCACTTCTCGCACGACACGTTCGCTGACGACGGTGAGGTGAGCGTCGAAGCCACCGAGGCATTCCTTCGCGACTACATGATCGAGTTCCGCGACCACGTCCAGCGGGTGCTCACCGTCCTCCCGCGGCCCTGACTTCCAGTTCAGCTCTGCCGCTTACAGACAAGGCTGCCCCGCCAGCCGGCTGGCCGTCACCTTTGACGGAGCGCGGACCACCTGCTGCCGTCAGCCTCGCGCCGGCGGCGTCCGGGCCGCCAAGCGGCCATGAGGAAAGGTCCGCTGTTCTTACAGTTCGACGACGAGGTCGGTAGCAGGCCGGACCGCGCGAACCACGGCGGCGTTCGCCTCGTCGGAGCGGTCGACCTATTCCAGGGCCGCCTCCGACCTCTTGCCGAACATGATGTGACCGTCGACCAGACGGCGGCGTCGTACGTCGGCAGGCAGGTGGACGTACCAGACCTCGGTCATGACGGCGGGCACCCGTGTCCAGGCGAGGTCGTGCATGAGGAGGTAGTTGCCCTCGGTGAGGAAGAGCCGGGCCTCCGGAAGGACCGCGAAGGCGGCGGCTAGCGGCTGCTCCAGGACCCGCTCGAAGCTCCGGTACCGAGACCACACAACATCCGGATCTCGGCATGTCCGGATGCCCGCTGGCTTTCGACGCTTTGGCGCGTGGGGTGCAAGGCGGCTTCGACGGCCCGGCGTCGGCCCGTGGCGGGTGCCGCTTCGTTGACCTGAGCCCACGCCGCAGGCCGCCTTTGGGAGGGCTACAGCCGCGGCCACGGTAAGCGCCGGCGACGGCAGAGGCGTCCACCGGGGGCGATCGGCCTAGTCGCAGGGAGAGGCCGTGCTGAGCATCGGAAAGGTTTCGCGGGGACAGGTCGGCTACTACACCCGGCAGGTCGCCCGCGGCGACGGTGTCCGTGCCGCCGGGTACTACCAGCGCGAGGAGGAGGCACCCGGCCGGTGGACCGGCCGAGGTGCAGCCGCCCTCGAACTGACCGGGGAGCTGGTCGAGGGCCAGCTGGAGGCGCTGCTGGAGGGCCGCCACCCCGAGACGGGGGAGCAGCTGGCGGCCCGGGCGCCGCGTCAGACGCTGGCCCTGGACCTGACGTTTTCGGCGCCGAAGTCCGTCAGCGTGCTGGGCTACTGCCTGGACGCGGCCACGCACCGGCAGGTCACCGCCGCCCACTGGGCCGCGGTCGAGGCCGCGCTGGCGTGGTTGGAGGCCGAGGCCGCGGTCGTCCGCCGCGGGCACGCCGGCGCGCAGCAGCACCTGGCCGACGGGCTGGTCGCGGCCCGGTTCGACCATGCCACCAGCCGGGATCTGGACCCCCAGCTGCACAGCCACGTCCTAGTCTCGACCCTGGCGCAGGGGCCGGACGGGCGGCTGACCCAACTGCACGCCCGCCAGCTGTACCGGTGCGCGGCCACCGCCGGGCACCTGTACCAGGCCACCTTGCGCCAGCAGCTGACCGCCCGACTGGGGGTGGTCTGGCAGCCGGTGGTGAAAGGGCAGGCCGAGATCACCGGCATGGCCGGGGAACTGCTGGGGGAGTTCAGCAGCCGCCGGCAGGCGATCGAGGCCGAGCAGCCTCGAATCTTGGCCCGGGCCGAGAAGGAGAACCGGGCCCGGGCCGCCCGCGGGGAGGCCCCGCTGCCGCTGCCGCACGGCCGGGGCCTGTGGGAGCAGGCCACGCTGGCCAGCCGCAGCGCCAAGGACCGCGACGCCGCGACCGACCTGTCCCTCCTGGTCCCGGCGTGGCAGGCGCGCGCCCGGCCGCACGGCTTGAAGGTCTATGACCCGGGCGCAGTCCTGTCCGACCTGCGCGCCCACGCGCGCGGGGGGGAGCGCTTTTCCTGGGAGCGGCTGGCGGGCGAGCTGGCCGGGCCGGACGGCCTGACCCGGGACAAGGCGTGGGTGGACCGCCGCGACGTCATCCAGGCCATCGCCGCCAACCTGCACCGGCTCCAGCCCGGCACCCTGCGCGCCGGCGAGACGGCCGCGGCCGCAGCGGTCCGGTTGGCGGACGACTGGTGCGCCGAGCAGGTGGCCTTGCACACCCCCGGCCGGGCGGCCCAGGAGACCGAGCGGTGGGCGCTGCGCTACACCACCCAGGTCCACCTGGCCCGTGAGCGGCACCTGATCCAGACGGTGCTGGCCCGCCAGGGCGAGACCGGCACCGCCGTCGCGTCCGCGGATGTCGTGGCGCGGCTGACTGCCGAGCTGACCCTGACCGGCGAGCAGGCCGCCGCGGTGCGGGCACTGAGCCTGCGCGGCGCCGGGGTGGACGTGCTGGCCGCACCGGCCGGAGCGGGCAAGTCCTACCTGACCGGCGCCGCCCGCGCCGCCTGGGAGCAGGCCGGGTTCAGCGTGCTGGGCACCTCGACCGCGGCCAAGGCGGTCCGCGAGCTCGCCGACGGCGCCGGCATCAGCGACGCCCGCACCGTCGCCTCCTTGCTGGTCCACCTGGACAGCGGCTACCGGATTGAAGACACGACCGGAGAGGACGGTCGGACCCGGCGGGTCCGCGTGCCCTGGGCGTTGACCTCCCGCCACGTCCTGGTCGTGGACGAGGCCGCAATGTGCTCCACCCGGGACCTGGCCCGGCTGGTGCAGGCGTGCGCGCAGGCCGGCGCCAAGCTGGTCCTGATCGGGGACCCGGCCCAGCTGCCGTCCATCCAGGCCGGCGGCGCCATGGCCACCGCCATGCGCCAACTGGACACACCCTCCCAGGGGGCCGAGGTGGGGCAGGGCCGCACCATCCGGCTGACCAGCACCGTCCGGGCCCACGCAGACTGGGAGCGCGAGGCCCAGCTCGCCTGGCGCGACGGGAACCCAGCATCGACGCTAAGGGCCTTGGAGAGCCACGACCGGGTCCGCTACGGCAGCGACGAGCTGGCGCTACGTGCGGACCTCGTGGCCGCCTGGGCTGCGCACCGGGCGCAGCTGCACCAGCAGCACCGCGCCGACTGCGGGCAGGGCACGCCGCCGGAACCGCTGATGGTGGCCCACCGGCGCAGCCAGGTCGCAGCTCTGAACGCCGCCGCCCGACAGACCCGCATCGACGCCGGTGAGCTGGACACCACCCGGGAGGCCATCGCCGTCGTCGACGTCGGCGGCACCCAGGGCAGGCTCTGGGTGCCGATGGCGGTCGGCGAACCGGTGATCACCACCGTCGCCGACCGGACCCTGGGGGTGATCAACGGCACCCGCGGGGTCGTGACCGACGTTCACGCCGGTGGCGCCGTCACCGTCCGCACCGAGGCCGGCGCAGCCGTCCGCCTGGGCGCGGACTACCTGGCGGCCGGTGGCCTCCTGCACAGCTACGCCCTCAGCGGCCACCGCAGCCAGGGCTCGACCGCTCCGGTCGCGCTGGTGCTGGCCGACACCGGCTCCATGACCCGCGAGTGGGGGTACTCGGCGATGACCCGCGGCCGCCAGAACCACCTGTGGGCCCTGACCGAAGCCGAACCGAGCGAGGAACTGCACCCCCGCGGGCCGAGGCCGGACCCGGCGGCCCCGAACCAGGCGGCGACGATGCGAGCCGCGCTGCTGACCGCGATGGCCCGACCCAGCGGGCAGACCAGCGCCCTGGACGAGGCCTTCGAACAGGGACTGGACCTGCTTGCCCCCCAACCGTCGGTCATCACACGAGACGCCCTGCTGCGGGTGCCCACCCCACAGCAGTACGACACCGCAGCGCGCATCGCCACCATCACGGCTCACCGGCAAGGTCGCGCGGCACCCGACCCGGGCGACGTCGACGTCACGGCCGAGCAGCTCGCCGCCCGCAGCGCAGCCCAGACCGGCCGTGCCCCAGAAGCTGGGTCGCTCGAGCAAGCCCCAGCGGCCGGTCTGGGGCGCCAGCTGGCCCGCTGACCAAAGGCTGCCTTCACAGCCGCGGCGACGTGAAGGCGGCCTTACGTCGGGCTCGCGCGGTTACCGGCCGTCCAAACCGGGAACGCGCTTTTCGTTGACCAAAGCCGCGGCCGTCCGATCGATGCGGTGATGATGGTGCTGCCCTCTGTCGAGTCGCCCCTGCTGGCCCGCCGGCTGTTTGGACGGCAGGCAGCCGCTAAGCAGCACGCGCGAGTCTTCGGATCTCGAGGGGCCCTGCCGTGCGGTGTGACTCCCGTCCGCCCGTGGGGGGCTTGGCGCCTCCCGGCGCGCGGCTCGCGACGCGGATCCAATCTCAGACACACCTGCGGGACGATCTGCCAGGTGGGGACTGCGCTTGCGCGACCGGGGGGGACAGTCACCAGCGTTCCTCCCAACCCACCCACAGAAGGTGACCCATGCGACCGCTTCCCATCTCCCCCCTCCGGATGCAGCTCAGCCCGTTCAGCTGGCTGGAACTGCACCACGGTTGGCTTCCCGCGCCCGGCCCCGCCATGGCGGCGCTGACCAACGAGCTTGCCTGGACCCAGCAGGCTATCCCCATGTTCGGCAAGGACGTGCTCCAGCCCCGCCTGACGGCCGTGTGTGGAAAGTCCATGAAGCCCGCCAGTCGGTACCGCCGCGCCAACCCCGACACGCCGTGGACCCCGATGGCGGCGCAGGTCCTGGACCGGGTGCACCGCACCTGCCCGGCCTGGCGGCCCAACGGCCTCATTGCCAACTGGTACCGCGACGGCGCCGACAGCATCGACTGGCACAGCGACAGTGAACCTGCGTTGGGGCAGGACCCGACCGTCGTCAGCGCCAGCCTTGGCGCCACCCGCACCTTCCTGCTGAAGCCGCGCGACGGTGGCCCCAAAACCGCGATCAAGCTTGGCGACGGTGACCTCCTGATCATGGGCGGCCGCACCCAGAGTGAGTACCGCCACAGCATCGCCAAGGTGCAACAGCCCACGGGCGCGCGCATCTCGCTGACCTTCCGCCACTACCTGCCCACACCCGGGTCCTGCCGCCCACTGAACCAGCGGAAGGGCGGCCGGTGACTCTGTGACGGTAGCCGTCTCATTCCGCGCCCGTCGCGTGAAAGTAGCTCTGGCGGTGACGTCGGAGTTCCAGCAGCGACTTCGGTCGCTCTACCGGCATGAGGCGGCGCGCGTGAGCCCGTTCGCGGCGTGGGAGTCAACGCCGCCGCGCGGCACGGCGATCACGTCTCCGGGCTCGGTAGGGGCCAGCTCCACGGCCAAATGCTCCCCGTCGCGGTGAGGTTCGCCGGGAGGCCGGACGCCACGGTTGCGCAGGTCCAGGCCGTGGCTGCGGCAGCGGCAGACTCGCCGTCCTCCGCGGCCTGCCGGTGCCGATCAGCAGGTAGGCGTGCCAGTGCCCGGGGCGCTCGGAGGCGACGACGACGTGCGCGACTCCGCACCGGTCCGCGGTCTCGATCAGCAGGTCGAATGCGGCGGCACGCCCCGGGGGCCTGCTGCGGTCGGCCGGCAGGTCAGCATCGGCGGCAAGCACGTCTGCGCGGGGCACGACGAAGTAGCCCCGGCCGGCCGGAGGCGACCGCCTCGCTCAGCGGGACCGGTGCGCCGGCGGTGTTGTCCGGGAACAGCAGCCGCGCCCGCCGGCGCGCCGTAGCGGCGCGCGCGAAAGCAAGATGGGTGTAGGTCGATGACATGAACGGGCACTGTCCCGAGCGCCCCGTATCGGCAACCAGCCGGAACTATGGCCACCACGCAGGCTCCCACGCCCGGGCGCCGGGCCGCAGCGCCGACCGGCCGGCGGGTCGGCGGGTCGGCGGGTCGTCTGAAGGTAACCCCAGGGCGTGCGATGGGTGACTGCTTAGCCGGTCAATGCTGCAGGCGGCCCCTACGGCACGGTCTGCCGGTGCTGCCGGCCGCCGCTGGCGGCACCGGTGAACTGAAGGAGACGCTGTGCTGCTCATTCCCACCACCCGTGGCGCCGCCCTGGCGTACTGCGACGAGTACTGCGCCCAGCAGGCGGATGCGCCGAGGCTCGCGGACGCGTTGTGGGTCGACGTGTCCGTTTACTGCGTCGCCTGTCACAGCTGCGGGCTCAGCCTGCAGGGGAGCCGGTGCCTGTGCCGGGACACCGGCTCCTCCTGCCTGCAGCCGATCTGGCAGCTCAGCCGGCAGCCGCAGATCATGCTTCAGCTGTTGTCCGTGGCGTTGGGCGGCGGTGGCCTCACCGACGCGGGGTGGGACCGTGCGGTCGATCTCGCGGAAGATCTGTGGGACGGGCATCGCGTTGCCCTGGCCTGGCTGCGGTCGCTGGAGGAGTAGGCGGCTGCCGCACCCGGCGACCGCTCTGTTCACGGACACGGGTCAGGGGCACCAGAAACGTGGTGCCCCTGACCCGTGTGGCGGGCGGATCTCGTCCGGATTCTCAGCTCCTGTCCCGACGACAGGAACTGTCCGGCCTCGGAGGTTGAGCGCCCGGAGGTTGCGCGGTACGCCGCATGGGGCGCCAGCTTGAGCGCGGCGCATGGCCGGTCCACCCGGCCCCCGTCGAGAGGCCCTTGCTGGAAGCGGGAAGGGTGTCGGCGCGGTGGAGGGACCGTTAGCAGCGGTGCGGACCGCGGTGCCCGCACTACCGGCTGAAGGCGTGCCCCGGTGGGCGCTGGCCGGGTCAGGGTGGAGCCGATTGCGTCGGACCGGGACGGCGGCACGGTGGCTGGCATGAACGAGACCCCCATGTTGCCGCCTGGTACCGCGTCCGCTGTCATCCTGCGGGGGAGGGCGGACGGCGTTGCACCGGGTCGGTGGGTGCTGCTGCCGCACGGCGATGGAAAGCTGGACCGGTGGCAGCTGGTGACCGCCGTGGCCGTGCCCGAGGCCGGGCACCGCCGGGCGGTAGTGGTCTGGGACACCCTCGACGCGGCAGGACGCAAAAGCGTGTGGCGGGTCAACCGGGGCTGGGTGACGCTGTCCAGCTCGCAGCGGCCGGTGGACCCGCCGGCACCGGCCACGGCGGTCCGCCCGCTGCTCAAGGCTGCGTTTCCCCAGACCCGGTTTTCGGTGCGCGCGATCCGCTCGGGGGTGAGGGTGAGCTGGTCCGATGGCCCCGACGCGCACCGGGTCGGCGCGGTCCTGCAGCCGGTGGTGATGCGCGAGTGGGTGCTGCGGCGGTCGACGTAGGCGTTCTTCGACGCGCTGGTGCTGATCCGTCAGGCCGCCGAGGCTCACACACGGGGCGACGGGCCGGGGAAGTTGGTGGGCCGGATGAGCGCGCTCCGGTCGGTGGGTGAGGACGTGTTCACCGCCCAGGAACGCCTGATGGCCCAGTTCCTGGTCAGGGCCACCAATGAGGCTGACCCTGACTGGTGGCACCTGGCCGAGCAGCTGGAACGGCACAACATCGAAGTGCTGGCCGCTATCTGCGGCGTCAACCTCGCGCACCCCGGGCCCGCGCCGGCGGTGCCGACCCTTCGCCAAGCCTCTGGCACCGGCGCCTACCGGGTTCCGTGACGGCGGAGTTTCGTTCGGCGCGGGCGCGCGCACGGTGGCCGGTGGGCGAGAGTCGTCCCCGCGGCAGCGGGGCACCTGACCCCCGCCCCGCGGCAACCGGCCTGGAGGTCGGATGTCCCAAACCACGCTCCACACGCCATCCCCGGCTCAGCCCGCGGCCCCGGACGAACGGGGCCAGTTCTGGCTGGCCCTGCACCGCGCCGCAACGCGCATGTATGTCACCCACGCGAGCCACGGCCTGCCCGCCACCGGCCTGGTCCGTGAGGTGGCCCGCATCGAGGAGGCCCTCGAACGCCACCATCCCGACCTGTGGGCCGCCCACCGCGTCGGTCTGCTGGCGGCGGAGTCGGCGCTGTGGCACAGCCCCGACCTACCGATCAGCGGCTGCGCGATCTGCCGGCACGGACCGCGGCTGCAGGACGTGCTCGACGTGCCGCTACCACCGCGCCGGTAGCACCACCCCCACGACGGTGGCGGCCCCCGACCGGGGCCGCCACCGTCGCCGTCACCCGAACGTGAACGGCACCGGGATCCTGGCCTTCAGCACCTGCTCGGTGGTGTACATGGACGCCATCTGGATCTCCGCGCGCGGGTCGCCCGAGCCCAGCGGCTGCCGCTCGACCATCATCCGGGCCGCCAACCGGTCCAGAGCAGCGATCCCGACGTCCTCGTAGACCTCCGCCCGGACCAGGGAGAAGCCCCACGGCTGCTGCGGGTCGCACTCGCGCAGCCGCACGTAGCAGGTCAGCCGGGCCCGTTCTCCGCGCCGTTGCCCCGGCAGCCGCAGCGCGGGGGAGCGGAACCCCTCCCGGTCCGGCAGCAGCCGGGGATCCATCACCCAGTCGGTGTCGGTCGCGGTCTTGATCACCCCGACCACGTCGCTGCGAGCCCCGTCGGGCGGCAGCGCCCCGTCCAACACCAGGAACGCTCCCAGCTCCGGAGCGGGGGCGGTGGCCAGTGCCGCGGTCTCGGCGTCGCGGCGGGCCTGGTCGACCCAGTCCCGGGCGGCCATCGCCAGGTCCCATGGCGCCTCCTCGCCCAGCGCCACCACCGGCACCTTGGCGTCGGCTTGGTGGACGGTGTCCGCGTCCAGCCAGCTGCACACGCAGACCAGCCGCTCCTGCAGACACTGGAGTTTGCCGGCGGCGCCGACCGCGCCGGCGGCGACGTAGACCAGCAGCACGTCGCGGTGCTGGCGGCGGGTCACCACCGACACAGCCTGGATCCCGTCGATCATGGCTAGCACGTCCAGCGGGGGGCCCTGAATCCGTCGTGGCCGGTCTTCGAGCTGTTCGGCGATCCGCCGATACCGCCCGCCGGTCTGGGTCTTGTGCCCGCCGTGGCCCATGCGGCGGTAGAAGTCCCGCAGATCCAGCGGATCGTCCCCGCCGTCGGCGGGGTCTGCGGAGGTGGCGGTGGCGGTCGGATGAAGGGACAGGGTGTCCTCCCGGGCTCGTTTCGAGCGGCATCCGCGGTCGCGGAGCGGGACCATCTGTGCCGGTGGTCTTGTGCGGTGCATTCGACCGAAACCGGTGCCGACGTCGTGCCCGGCGCCGTACCTGGCGCCGTCCGGCAAGACTGGGGCCGGCAGGCCGTCGATGGGCCAGGGCAAGGTGGCCTCCGCGGTGGTCCTCGTCCGGGCCGCTTTGTGAGGCAGGGGAGTTCGGCCGCTGGTGGCGCGGGTCCGCGGGCGCGACCGTGACGAGACAAACCGCGGGCAGTGGGAGGCCCGCCTGCACCGGGCCCGTTATGGCGCTCACCATTCGACGGAACCGGCAGCATGGCGAACCAGTCAGCTGAGCCGCATGGGCCGCGCCTCGACGCCATGGGAGGCGCCCACGCCACGGCCGGCGAACCCTTACCACGGGGACCGTTGTCGAAGCGCCCATGGCGAAGGGGGAGGAGCGCCAATGGCGTTCCTCCCCCTTCTGCTGGTTCTTTAGCGAGGTGCGGCGGCGTGAATCTGGTCCGCGCTGGCGCCGCCGGCCCACGTCATCAAGACGCGCCAGGCGGGCACCGCCCACTCGTTCAGCCGGTCCAGGACCCCGACGATGTTGAACTCTCGTCCGGTCGCCAGGCCAGCCACCAAGTCGTACAGACGCCACTGTGTGGACGACCATCCGCGCCCGATCCGGTCGACGTCGGCCACCCACGCCTTCCAGTCCATGACCGGCTCAGGCTTGTACGTCTCCTCGGTGTCCCAGAGTTCGTCGAAGGGGCGCCAGCACAGCCAGCGGACGGCATCCTTCTGCACCACCCCGTAGGGATCGACGCCCAGGAGGGCCACGGCCGCACTCAGCTCTTCGTTCCGAACCCAGGTGCGGTACTCCGCCCACGTCGGCATTGTCTCCATCTGGTGACCGTTCATGCCCGGCCCCTCCATCTCCACTGTCTACGTTGCCCACCGGTTGGCGTGCTCGAGGGACGGTGCCTGGGGTCTTCGAGGGGGCAATCGGCCCGTGCCATATGGCGGGGAAGCCATCCCCCTGCTCCCTCAGCTGGATGGCCCCGCACCACGGGCGGAGTGTCCCGCGTGGAGGCCGAGACTGCGACTCGGCGTAGTTGCCCGCTGCGGTGGCGGGGCAGCGGGTAGATGGTGACGTGCTGACGAAACGCCAGGGCACTGGGAGCTACGACAGTCCCCCAAGGAAGCCATGGCCGGTCCGCTGGCGGCGGATGACGGGCTCGCCGATGGCGAGGTTGAGGAGGCTTGACCGCCTGCGGGGCGGTCGGTTGACGGTCGACGGTGAGAGCGGACCGTGCGTGCTGGCCGGACCTGCCGGCACCTTGAAGGAGCACACCATGGAACTCGAAGAGCCTGTCTGCCCGCCGCTGCCCGCGATGAGCCGGCACCACGTCCTGCACCTGGCCTCGGTGCTGCCGACCCTGCCGTCGATGCTGACCAAGACGTTGTTCGTCCTGGCCTGCCACGCCGATCACCGGACCGGTCTGTCCCGCCCCGGGTGGGAGGCGATCACCGAGCGTTGGGGGATCCCGTACTCGACCTGGTACCGCCATGTCACACAGCTGGCTGCGCTTGGCCTCGTCGCCCAGACGGTCAAGGGCTGCACCGAGACCGGTATGGCTGCGGAGTATCGGCTGCTGTACGTGCCCGCTCTCACCGATGAGAGCCCTGCAGTTGGCCTGAGGCAGGAGGCTATAAAGGACCCCTCCCCTCAACGGGGAGGGGAGCCCACTGGTGAGAATGCGTGCAAGAAGGACCCGCCGCTGACCGCCGGCGAGGCCGCCGTGTGGAGTGAGATCCGTGACCTCGTCTTCCAACAGCTGACGCCGCAGGAGTGCCACCGGCTTCACGAGGAACTCGCCGACTTCGAGCGGCTTGACCGGATGCGCCGTACGGCGGTGAGGCTGGCCTCGCAGGGTCATCAGCGGGAGGTGGTCCAGGAGCTGACCCGCCGCAAGAAGCCGGAGGAGCCGGCCTACCTGGGCGCCAAGAGCATCCCGGCGGCGATGTGGGCACGCGTGGCCAAGGCCGCCCGAGCTCGCGGGGTCGATATGGCCGATGACACACCCGTCGAAGACTTCCGGCCACCCGCGGAGGTCGCAGCAGCCTCCGCCGAGGCCCTCGAGGCTCGCTACCCGGGGTTCGCCAACCTGTTCACCCGGACCGAGCGCAGCAACGATGCCTGAGACGCGGCGGGCCCGGTCCGAGGGAAGGCGGGTGGGGGGTCGCGTGGCATCGCGCGGATGCGTGCACTGATCGGTTACCGTCCGGGACATGGTTGCGAGAGTCGTCCCGGAGTACTCCAGAAGCGCCGTCGGCCGCGCGAGCAAGCTCGTGGGCAAGGGAGAGGGCACGCCCGCCGAGCTCGCAGAGGCCCGGGCGGTCCTGAGCAACTTCCGCAGCGCGCATGCGTTTCCGCTGAACGCCGTGACGGTGACGGTGAGGCAGAAGGCGCTCGTCGTCAACCCGAACGCGGTCGTGGCACAGAGGCTGAAGCGGCTTCCAACCATCCTGGACAAGCTGACTCGCATCCCGACGATGAGCGTCACCACCATGCACGACCTGGGAGGCTGCCGGGTCGTCTTCGAGACGGTGGACGAGGTCGAAGAGCTCGTCCATGTGCTGCGTGAGCTCCCGCGGGCCCGCAACAGCGTCAAGCGCGTCTACGACTACCTTCACGACGACCCGGGCCCGAAGGACTCCGGCTACCGAGGGATACACCTCGCCTACGAGTACCGCGCCTCCAAGCCGGAGTATCACGGCCTGCGGATCGAGCTTCAGGTCCGTACCCAGCTGCAGCACGCATGGGCGACCGCGGTCGAGACGATGGACCTCTTCTCGGGCAGCGAGCTCAAGTACGGGAAGGGCGAGCCCGAGGTGATCCGCTTCTTCGTCCTGGTCAGCTCGCTCATGGCGCGAGAGGAGAAGACGGCGCCGGTCCCCGGCGCCGAGGGCCCAGCCGGGGACGTGCTGGATGAGCTGGCGAAGCTGGAGGCCAGCCTGGGGATCGTCGGGCGGCTGCGGGGGTACGCGGCCATCGTGAGCAGTCATGCGACGAGCGACCGCCGCAACGCACTGACCCTGGAGCTCCGACGCAGGGAGGGCGCGCTGACGGTCACGGTGCACGAGACGATGGCAGAGGCCGAGGCTCGCCTCACGGAGCTGGAATCACGGAACGACGACGACCTGGACGCCGTTCTGGTCAACATCGCCCGCATCAGCCAGCTCCAGGCGGCGTACCCCAACTACTACGCCGACACCTCCATGTTCACCGACTTCGTGACATCGCGGATCGAGGACCTCCCGCGGTAAGCGACTCGTCGCCCGGTCCGGCCGCGGTGAGGTTACCCACGTCCGCGCCGGTGTCATCGGCGGCGACATCTGGGGGGCGTTGGCGAGGTGGTGTCACTCGATGTCAGCGCCTGGGCCCCGGAGGTGCTCGACGTCGGCACCGAGCGAAAGCGTGTCGATGGCCGGGTGCCGCGCACCTCGGCCTGGTTGCTTCCGGCCGGATGGGGGTCCGGGATTCGGATCCTGTTGGCGGTCGTCCGGCCCCTGCTCGCCGCGCCCGCATCACAGCCGCCCGGGCCCCCGGTCGCCGACAGCCGCACGCGGCCGACCCCATGCTCGTCCGACGGTGCACACGGCTCGTCCCCGGCGCGCGCCGCACCGCGGACCTCGATCGCCGCGCCGGCGCCGGGTAGCAGACGCGCGTTGAGTCTCCGGGCGCCCGCACTCCTGCGTCCAAGGTCCAGGTCGGCGTCTGGCTACCGGCACTGCGTCATCCGCAGTCGGGGTGTGAACTGCGACAACGCGGCAGCAATCTCATCCACGTGCGCCGATGGCGAGGCCGAGTCCGCGACGCCCACGAACTGCGCCTGCGTAATGCCGGTGCCGCAGGCCGCGGAAGGATCAGGGCACGGTCGCTGGCCTGGCCTCCGGCTTCGGGCGGCCCGAATCTCCTCAATGTCCGCCTCGGTGAAGTAGATGCCCTTGACATTGTGGCGCCGGTGATGCGGCACCTCGTAGCGCCCGCACTTGTCCCGAAGGGTCGTGGGAGCCCAGCCGAGCTGCTCGGCGGCCTCAGGCAGCGTGTACTCGTGGTCGTTGCTCACGGGCAGAACCGTTCGGCTGCCGCCGCGGTGCGCAATCGGCAGGCAGACGGCCCGGCCCCATCCTCTGGGCCGGGCCGTCGTGTCGCTGCCGCTACGCCGCCAGGTCGTCCTCGTCGGGGTCCACCAACGGAAGCGCAGCGTCGATCTCGTCGACGTGGTCCAGGCGGTTGTCCTCGGCGGCGGTAACGACGGCTACATGGCCGATCACCATGATCGAGGCCAGGTGGTCCTGGAGAAACCGCAGTGTCTCCAGGCTCACTTCACGGCTGAGGTGTCCGTACACCTTGCGCGTCGTCGCCGCGTCGGCGTGGCCCAGGCGGCGCTGCACCTCCGCCTCGGGGCGGCCCCCGCTGAAGAGCCAGGCCGCGTGCGTGTGCCGGAAGGCGTGCGGGCGAATGTTGGGAATCGTCAATGGCAGCTCGGCGAGCTCGGCGGCGGTGGTCGCGGTCGCGCGCCGCTGCAGCAGGGTCTCCTGTGCCCGCTCCAGCGCCGGGATCAGGTAGCGCTGGGTGAAGTTGCTGTTGTGCAAGATGCCGCCCTGCTTGCCGGTGAAGACGGGCTCCTGAGGGTCGCGCCCCCTGATCACGGCGGCCAGCTCGGCCCGGATCGAGTCATGCAGGCTGATTCGGCGCCTGCCGGCGGGGGTCTTGGTCCGGCCGCGGCCCCATACGTGCGTGCCGCGGCCGGGCGTGCCGTCGCGCCGGTTGTCCTCCTTGCCAACGCGCTTCCAGGTCTTGTGCACGTACACCCAGGCCGGGTCCTGCTGGGTGCCGTCGCCTAGGTGCACGTCCTTCACCTGTAACGCGGCGGCTTCGCCCCAGCGGACGCCGGTGGCCAGCAGAAACTTCACCAGAGGGCGGTACCAGCAGTCGATGCTCTCCACGACCAGCGCGGCGGCGTTTCGCTCCAGCCACAGGCACTCCTCCGCCTGCGGGACGGTCAGCCCCAGCGGGGTGCACGGGTTGCGGCTCAACAGCGGCTGGGGGTCGTAGCCCAGCGCGAAGTTGAACACCTGGGACAGCAGCGACTCGATGTTGCGGCGCGTCTTGTCGGCGAGTACAGCTCCGGGGACCGCGTGACCGTGCCGGTCATGCCGGGGTTGCTGGGCCAGCCACGCCTTCCACTCGGCGATGGTCGGCCACGGCCATCGTGCGCCGTCGCTGGTTGGCAGCGGCCGGGTCATGATCATCGCAATGTCCACGTCGCCGTCCGTGCCCTCGCGGAAGAAGGGGTACACGTAGCGCTCCAGGTCGCGTCGGTAGTCGCTGCGGGTGTTGTCGTTGCCCTTGTTCCCGCTGCTGACGTACTGCTCGCCGAGCCAGGCAATGGTGATTCCCACCGGAACCGGTGCGACCAGCCCCGCAGCCAGGACGGGCAGCATCTGCGCGCCGGCGGCCACAGCCGACACGGTGGTCGCCTCGGGTGACGGTTTCGGTCCGGTGCCCGGAGCCGACGGGGTGACCGTGGTGCCCCCGGAGGCCGCTTCCGGCACGACGGTTACCTCGGCCCTGGGAGCCGCCGTGTGGTCGGGCTGGGCGAGCGGTGTCGGCGCGATGGTTGCGTCCGTCGGTCGGGCCGGGACTGTGGTGGCGGGAGACGCCGGCAGGCCGATGGCGGTCGGCCCAGCCGGGTCGAACTGGGCGGCGCGGTAGGCGGTGACCATCACGTCGCGGCCGAGCTTCTTGCACTGAGCGATGAACCGCCGAGCTTCCTCCTCGGTCGGGAAGGCCTCATAGTCCCGGCCGCCGGCCAGGCGCCAGTAGACCCGGTGCTGCTGGCGTCGCTTTTCGTACCACATGCTTTGCTCCTGGTTGTCGTGTCTGCTTGGACACGACGAACCGTCCGGAGCCGGCAGATCACCGCAGTCACTCCTCGGGTGACCTGCGTCACACGGGCGGACGGGTCGGGAACGCAGGTGGGCCGGTGCCCCCTCGCGAGGGGGCACCGGCCCACGAAACGCCTGACCTGCAGTGATCTGGGGTGAGTGACGGGACTTGAACCCGCGACATCCGCGACCACAACGCGGCGCTCTACCAGCTGAGCTACACCCACCACGCCTGCGAGAACGGCCGGTCGGAACCGGCCGCCTGTTCAGCGGCGCCTATCGTACCCAATCCCGGGAGTGGTTCTGACCACCCCTGGAACAGGCGGCACGAACGACGTACGACGTGC
>Ga0308173_10000121_pt1 | contig 26788 bp, 29 predicted proteins | sample PhyPR1_FD_203716 | JGI IMG/M metagenome (GOLD analysis project Ga0308173, IMG submission 203716) | Soil microbial communities from UC Gill Tract Community Farm, Albany, California, United States - DLSLS.P.R1 | ecosystem: Environmental > Terrestrial > Soil > Agricultural land | place: USA... | reverse complement strand
ACAGCGGCTGCCGGGCCATCCGGGTGCGGAGTATTTGCCGGAGCTGCGCCAGCTGGCACAACAGGCCACTCCGATGGCGCTGGGCCAGGTGTATGAGGTTGATGCCTGCGTTCAGGATCACGCTGCCGTCATTCACTGGCTGCAGCAGCAACTGACCAGAACCCGCTACACTTCAGTTCATCATCAGAGGAGTGAGGAGTTGCAGGATGTCGTCGCCCCCTTATCTGCAAACCGGTGAAAGCGCCGTGCTCTATGACGGTGTCTGCAAGCTGTGCAACGGCTGGGTTCAGTTCCTGCTGCGTCACCATCTGGCGCGGCAGGTCCGTTTTGCCTCGGTGCAGAGCGAGCAGGGCAAAGCGCTGCTGCGCTGGGCCGGACTGCCGGAAGAGAACATCAGCACCATTGTCTACATTGCCGATAACCAGCACTGGCTGCGGGCACAAGCAGTGCTCCGCGTGATGCAGCACCTGCCGGCCCCGTGGCGCGGGCTGGCGGTGCTGCGCCACTTTCCCGACGCGATCAGTAACTTTGCCTACGACCGTATCGCGTTAAACCGCTATAAGCTGTTTGGGCGTTACAGCGCCCAGCACGCTATCCAACCCGATTATCCCGGACGTTTTCTGCATCAGGTTGATACAGCTCACTAATCTTTAACAGCCAGTCGCAGGTGGCAATGAGATCAATGAGAACAATGATGTTATTGTTATGTCCACCGAATGTTAGATAAATGTGATGCTTTCAGGAAGCGGTAAGAGGGATTTATGCCGGTTAATTTCGATCTCAACGATCTCTATGCGTTTCGCGCGCTGGTGGAGTTTGGCAATTTTCGCCTGGCGGCAGAATCGATCTGTCTCTCACAGTCGGCGCTGAGCCGCCGGATAGATAAGCTGGAAACCTCGCTGGGGATCAAACTGTTTGAGCGTACCACGCGCCGCGTCACGCTGACGCTGAAGGGGCATGCGTTTGCTCAGCGCTCGGATAAGTTGCTGGCTGATTTTGAGGAGGTCATGGCCGATCTCAGCGAGGTGAGCTTAGCCCGCACGGGACTGATTACCGTAGCCTGCGTGCCGTCAGCCGCCTACTACTTTATGCCCAACATCATCCGGCTATTTCAGGCGCGCTATCCCCGCGTACGAGTCAAACTGATCGACAGCAGTGCGGCTAACGTTTATGACGCGGTGATTGGCGGTCAGGCCGACTTTGGCATCAGTTTTTCCAGCCGCTCGCAGCCGGATGTGCATTTCCAGCCGCTGATGGATGATCCCTATGTGGCGGCCTGTCGGCGTGACCATCCGATAGCCAGCAAAAAGAGTCTGAGCTGGCAGGCGTTTTATCAGTATGAGTGGGTCGGGCTGGATAAAACCTCCGGCAATCGCAACCTGCTGGATCAGGCGCTGCAGGCGATCATGCCGGAGAAACCCTGTATCTGTGAAACCCGGCACGTCACCACCATGCTGGGGATGGTTGAGGCGGGGCTGGGCATTGCTGCCGTCCCCGCCATGTCGATGCCTGGCTACGATCACGCCCTGCTGATGGCGGTTCCATTGACCGATCCGCAGGTGAAACGCACCGTGGGTCTGCTACGTAAAAATGGCCGGACGCTGTCGCACATTGCGGGCGAACTGGAGAACCTGATTATTGAACAGTATCAGCGTCTCTGACCGGTTTTGACGCTTTCACGGTGTGCAGTCCGCTGGCGTGCACCGCCTGTTGTGCCTCAGAGGAGGCGAGCCAGCGCAGCAGCTTAGCCGCCTCATCCGGCTGCGCTGACTTGCGCACCACGGCACCGGCGAAGCGGGTGGTGTATTGCAGTTTGTCCGGCAGTTCGCCAATAAAAGTGACGCCTGGCACCGGCAGCAGCTCACTGACCTGCTGAAAGCCGATAGCGTATTTACCGGCCGCGACCTCTGAGGCCACCGGGATGCGCTCAACCTTCACCGCTTTCCCCTTAACCTGATCTTCAATGCCCAGGCGGCTGAACAGCTGGCTGCTGACATACTTACCGCTGGCGCTGTCAGAGTAGGCGATGGAGCTGGCGTTCAGCAGAGCAGTACGCAGCGCGCTTTCGCTGCCGATCTTAACCGGCGTGGCACCCTGTTTGATCACCGCGCCGATGCGGGAGTCCGCCAGCTCAACCCGTGAACCCGGCAGCGTCTCGCCCTGTTTTTGCAGATCGCTTAGCGCATCGCCGACCATAATCACCACATCGGCCGGTTCACCGCGCGCCAGTCGTGCCGGAATGGCCTGCGGGGTTTTGCCCATAGACGGACCGGCGACGGTGTTGATAGTGATCCCTTCATGCTGGGCGAAGCGGGGCGAGAGCGTATCCCACGCTGCTTTAAACCCGCCGGAGATCATCACCGTCAGCTCTTTTGCCTGCGCCGTGGCGCTGCCCGCCACGCTGAACAGCAGAGCAGCGTAAAGCGACATCGTTTTCAGTTTCATTTTACGTTCCTCAGCTAACGGTTTCATGGGCAGGTGATACGGCACTGCGTGTACGACGATAGAGATAAAGTGTTGCCCCCAGGGCGCAGACTGCTGCAAAACTCATCCAGTAGCCTGGCGAGGCTTTATCGCCGGTCATCTCAATCAGGCCGGTTGACATCACCGGCGTAAACCCGCCAAACAGCGCAGTTGCCAGGCTATAGGCCAGCGAGAAGCCCGCCACGCGCACTTCCGCTGGCATGATTTCGGTCAGCGCCGGGATCATCGCGCCGTTGTAGAGACCATAGATCATTGAAAGCCACAGCAGCACGCCCAGCATCATCGAGAAGCCCGGTGCTGCGGCCAGCATGCTCAGAGCCGGATAGGTGGTGACGATCGCCAGCAGGGTCATGGCGACCAGCACAGGCTTACGGCCAAAGCGGTCGGAGATCGCGCCGCCAATCGGCAGCCAGATAAAGTTCGACACCGCCACCAGCAACGTCACCAGCAGGCTGTCAGAGGCGCTGAGCAGCAGCACTTTCTTGCCAAAGGTCGGCGCGTAAACCGTAATCAGGTAAAACGCAGTCGTTGTCATCGCTACCATCAGCATCCCGGCAATCACCACCTGCCAGTTGGCGAGCAGAATGCGGAACACCTGCTTCACATCGGGATGGCTGCGACGGTTGTTGAACTCCTGGGTCTCTTCCAGCTTGCGACGCAGCAGGAAGATAAACGGCACAATCAGGCAGCCAAACAGGAACGGAATGCGCCAGCCCCATTCACGGATGGCGCTCTCTTCCAGCACCGCGTTGAGGATAAAGCCCATCGCCGCCGCCACCATAATCGCGACCTGCTGACTGCCTGACTGCCAGCTGGTGTAAAAGCCCTTGCGGCCTGGTGTGGCGATCTCTGCCAGATAGACCGACACGCCGCCCAGCTCTGCACCGGCGGAGAAGCCCTGCAGCAGCCGACCAATCAGCACCAGCAGCGGCGCCCACAGGCCAATACTCTGGTAAGAGGGGATCAGCACGATCATAAAGGTGCCTGCCGCCATGATGGAGAGCGTGACGATCAGCCCTTTACGACGACCGACCTTATCGATGTACGCCCCCAGCACTACCGCGCCAATCGGGCGCATCAGGAACCCTGCACCAAACACGGCAAAGGTCATCATCAGTGAGGCGAACTCACTGCTTGCCGGGAAAAAGGTATGGGCGATATAGGTGGCATAGAAACCGAACAGGAAGAAGTCGAACTGTTCGAGAAAGTTGCCTGAGGTAACACGGAATATTGCGCCAATCCTGGCGCGGTGAGTCATGGGTGAGGTTGTCTGCATCAGTAACTCCAGTAAGGTATGACGCTTTTTGCCGCGCCTGTCACTGAAGAGTGGATCAGCGCCCGGCGCTAAATAAGTGCAAAAATGGCATCGATTAATGTGCCAGCCGCATGATTGCCAGGCGTTATCACTTAAAGTGTTTCGCATTCAACAGGTTAAATGGCGGGATGGTTTTTTTGTGCCTGTTAGTGAGTCTGAGAGGAGTTTGCGGAAATGTGACAGATTTCATAAGCTTGTTGCAGGCGAACAGGGGGAATCTGGCTTGTCTGAGGCCATCAGCGCAGAGTCTGGCGGCAACAAAAAGGTTCAGAACGCAGGCAGCAAGGCGTCAGGGAAAGGTTATGCCAAAAATCTGATGTAAATGTCGGACGCCCGCTACGGTAAACACCACTTCACGGTAGCCAGGCTGCCGGGTTAGCCAGCCTTGCGTTTCAAAGGCACTCAGCAGTGCTGCACCCGCGTAGCCGCCGAGATGGAACCGGCGCTCACTCCAGTCGAGACAGCCACAGCAGGCTCTGCGGCGTCCGGGTTGGGACAGATCAATCTGCAACGCCGCAAACTGCTGCAGACCCAACAGGGTGACAGCGCTGCCTTCCGGTGTGATCCAGCCCTGTTGCGCCATTGCGGCATAGATCTGCACTGCAATATCACCGGCCAGATGGTCGTAACAGGTGCGGGCGGAGCGAAGCGATGTCGGGGTGGTGCTCGCCGGCGCGGCAATCCGTCGCCACGATACGCCCATCATGTTCTCAATCAGCGCAGCGATGTCACTGCCGGTCAGTCGGTAATAACGGTGACGCCCCTGCGCCACGCAGACGATCAAGCCGCTGTTGATCAACCGGTTCAGATGGGCGCTGGCGGTTGAGGGCGCCACGTCAGTGACGGCACTAAGTTCGGTGGCGGTCCAGGCGCGTCCATCCATCAGCGCGGACAGCATCTTCACCCGTGACGGATCGGCCATTGCGGCGGCGACGCCCACAATCGCATTCTCAAGTGCTTCGCTATCGTCTGGTGCGTTATGCGGTTGTGGTGTTGCCATCAGATTAGCGTGTCCATTCTGTGGTCAGCCCGGCGGCTGATCGATTGTTATCGGTGATCAGGATCAGCTGGTTAGCGTGATCGCTGTATTGCACCAGGATGTTGATTCCGGCATCGGCAAGGCGTGCAGTGATCGCCCCCAGCTCGCCGGGACGCTGTTGCGGTAACCTGCGAATAAGGGGGACGTTAACTGCCTCGACGGCGATACCCCCGGCTTCCAGCACGGCCCGCGCCCGTTCGCCTTCCTCGACCAGAAAATGAGCGTGGCTCTGCTCACCAAAGGAGAACAGGCCGCCGCCTTCCAGTCCAATCCCATGACGGCCCAGCAGCGTGGTGAGCCGGGAAAGTGTGCCTGGACTATTTTGCAGGATGACATGAATATCGAACATGTTAATTTACTCCCTGTTGTGAGGCATATTCTCTGATCAGCGTGACGATGCGAAGACGGTAACCGGCAAAAAGGGTCTCGCGGCCTTCACGCTGTGCGGCCTGGTGACAGAGGTTGCGCTTCCAGGCCAGCACCGATTCTTCATCGCGCCACCAGGAGAGCGAGAGAATTTTTTTCTCATCGGTCAGGCTTTGAAAGCGCTCAAGAGAGATAAACCCGCTGTTTTGCATCAGCAGCGGTTTAAGGTCGGCAGCCAGTTGCAGGTAACGCATCTGATGTTCGGGGCGAGCTTCGGCTTCAAATAGTACGGCAATCATCGCTATCCTCCTTTGGGTGATAGCGCAAAAATAGCGGGCGGGGCGGGTTGATGCTTCGGCCGGTAACGAAATATGGCTGCAGGGGCGACCTCCAGCCGGTGCAATCTTGTAATGGAGCAGATGATATGTTCAGCGGACTCAGTGCGTTCCCCCTTACTCCCTTTTCGGCAGGCAAGCCCGATGAGGCGGCTTTTTTGCGGCTGCTGCGCAGGCTGACTGATGCAAAAGTCGATTCCCTTGGCGTGCTGGGGTCCACCGGCAGCTACGCCTATCTCACTCGCGCGCAGCGCAGGCGTATCGCAGAACTGGCGGTGGAACATGCAGAGTCGATTCCGGTGATGATCTGCATTGGTGCGGTGGGCACTGACGAGGTGCTGGCGCTGGCGGAGGACGCGCAACAGGCGGGCGCGGCCGCGTTATTGCTGCCGCCGCTGGGTTATCAGACGTTGAATGAAGATGAGGTGTTCACGCTTTTCGAGACCGTAACGCGACACGCCTCGGTGCCAGTCTGTATCTATGACAATCCCGGCACCACCCATTTTACGTTTTCCGATGCGCTGCTGAGCCGGATCGCCGCACTTTCCGGTGTCGGGTCAGTGAAAATTCCTGGTGTACCGGCGGAGCAATCTGCGGCTAACGATCGCCTCGCTCAGCTGCGCGGCACGCTGCCAGATTCCGTGTCGATTGGCGTCAGTGGCGATGCTTCTGCCGCCAACGGGCTGATTGCGGGCTGTGATGGCTGGTATTCGGTGTGCGGCGGACTGTTTCCGCGCGTTGCAAAAGCGATGACCGAAGCGGCGGCCGCAGGCGACCATCAGAGCGTCAGGGCGCAGTCCGATCGCCTGCAGCCGTTATGGGCGCTGTTCCGCCAGCATGGCGGCAGTTTCCGGGTGATCAGCGCTGCGGCGGGGCTGCTGGGACTGACCGAACGCGACTGCCTGCCGCGCCCGCTGCAGCCGCTCTCCGATGCGCACTGCCAGCAGATTGCTGACGTGCTCGCGGCACTCGACCTCTCTTAAGATCCCGCGCCAGAAGGCATTAACCGTGGCGCACCAGGTTAAAGCCTTCTTCCTCCTGCGGCGCTTCGAAATAGCGGGTAATCAGCGCGAACTGCTCGTCCGTTGCGGCAAAGGCGTGTTCGCCGCCCTGATTTCGGGCGTGCAGGCGCGATTTACACAGCGCATCCGGTACGTCCAGATAATGCAGGCGATGGTCGGCAGAGGATGCCTTAATCACCGACATCATCCAGTCGCGATTCGCCCGGGTGTTGGCAGGAAAATCGAGCACCACCGACACCCCTGCGTTAAGCAGCGCGACCAGATGAGGCGTCATCGCCTTTCTGAGTTTTGCCGCATGGCGCACGTAATCGGCCACCGACTGCATCTCGTCCTTATAGAGCGCGGCGAGCCACTGATCCTCGCTGATCACCACGCAACCGGGGGCGGCACTCAGCTTCGCCGCCAGCGTCGATTTCCCGGAGGCAATTTTTCCACACAGCAGATGCAGCGTGGCGGGGGCAAAAGTCATGGTCATATCACTCCTGTGTCAGCCTGATAGTGAACCGCGCGCATTACGCGAAGGGAAAGTAAAGCAGGTCTCGCCGAAGCGGGATTCAGGCTAACAAAACAGGGGAGAGATAAGCAATGAGAGGCATAAAGTTGCTGGTGAGTAAAACCCGGATTTACCGCGCGTAACAGTCTCTGCTGCTGCGGGCGTTACTGCATTCAGAAAAAACCGCGGCTTTCGCTGGGCATGTTGACACGCCTGAACGGGGAAGTGCGGTCAGGCGTTGAGTGCGATATCAGATACGCTTTCAGAAAGGGGAGAATCTGCGCTGAACAGCTGGCAACTGACTTCATTTTTGTGCCATCAGCAACGTCAGCAGTTCGCGGCAGCATGCCTCTTCTTCTGCACTGTCTGCGGATGCCAGGTGGCGCAGCAGTTCCATACAGCTTTTTTCCTTGCCCGCTTCCAGTAACTCTTCGATCAGAAAGTTGAGTTTGTCCTGTTCAGACACCGCAAAGGATGAACTAAACTCATTTTTGACCGGGCCACTGTGATTCACCGGCAACGTGAGGGTGTTTTGCATTGGCATAATATTGTCCTGTTTCGGGTTAAAAAATGTTCGGCGATTGCTATTAAACTTATACAACGATCCGGAATTTGTACAGAAATCTGCCCGATTGATTTTCAGGACGAAGTTAAGCGCAGCGCGGTTGCGGCGTAAATGTCAGCTAATCATTAAGTTAGCGGGAGAAGGAATTTCAGAAAAATTCTGCGGGCCTGAAGCAGGATGCGGAGACGGGAAAAACCAGGTCAGTCCTGCGTCAGGTCAGCAGGCGGCCCACCGGGCCGCCTGCATTATTTAGCGGTCAGGAAATCTTCGCGCTGCGGTGTAAACGTATCCAGTAACGTGCCCGCCTCAAGACAGACACAGCCATGAACCACATTGGGCGCTTTGTAGAGCGTATCTCCTGCGCCCACCTCACGCGTTTCACCATTGATGGTGAAGGCAAAACGTCCGCTCAGCACATAGGTCAGCTGCTCGTGGGGATGGTGATGCAGCGGGCCGACAGCCTCTTTCTCAAAAATCACTTCTACCGCCATCATGGTGCCGCCGTACGCCAGCACGCGGCGGGTCACGCCATTGCCCAGATCTTCCAGTGGTCGCTCTTTATGGTAGATAAACATCGCAATCCTCCTGCGGTTGCCCCTGCTGCGGTGACCGTTTTGTGATGGATCTCACAGCACTCGGGTGAATTAGTTTATGCACTTTAGTGGTTTTTCACTAAAATGAAACGGTGTTTCAATTAATTTATAAGGGTAGATCATGAAAATCGCGTTAATGATGGAAAACAGCCAGGCCGCTAAAAACGTTACCGTGCTGAAAGAACTGGAAGGCGTCGCACAGCCGCTGGGCCATCAGGTCTTCAACGTCGGTATGAGCGATGAGCAGGATCACCACCTGACCTATATTCACCTCGGCATTCAGGCCAGCGTGTTGCTCAACAGCCAGGCCGTGGATTTCGTGGTCGCGGGTTGCGGCACCGGGCAGGGCGCGCTGATGTCGCTTAACATCCATCCGGGCGTCGTCTGCGGCTACTGTATCGATCCGGCGGATGCCTACCTGTTTGCGCAGATCAACAACGGTAATGCCTTATCTCTGCCGTTCGCCAAAGGCTTTGGCTGGGGCGCTGAACTTAACCTGCGCTTTATCTTTGAAAAAGCCTTCACCGGCGAGAAGGGCAATGGCTATCCGCCAGAGCGTAAAGAGCCGCAGGTGCGTAACGCCGGTCTGCTGAATCAGGTCAAAGCTGCCGTGATCAAAGAGAACTACCTCGACACGCTGCGCGCCATCGACCCTGAACTGGTGCGTACTGCCGTTAGTGGCCCACGCTTCCAGCAGTGTCTGTTTGAGCATGGCAAAAATCAGGAAATCGTCGCTTTTGTGCGTCAGCTGACCCACTAACGCATCCGGGGTCATAAGGCCGGTCTGACCGGCCTTTTTTTATTCTCTCTTTCCCGACATCAGCTGAACGTCAGCTCTGCTGCGCCAGCGCCGGATTGTAATGACGACTCGCCTCTACCAGCATCCGGGTGTAGGGCATCGCGGCCCGGTCGGCCACCAGCGTCGGCACATCCAGCGTCTCCAGCACCTTGCCCTGTTGCATAACCGCTACGCGATGGCAGAGGTGCGCCACCACGCCGAGATCGTGTGTCACCATCAGATAGGTCAGGTTCTCCTGCTGCTGCAGATCGCTGAGCAGATTGAGGATCTCAGCCTGCACCGAAACATCCAGCGCGGAGGTCGGCTCATCAAGCAGCAGCACGCGCGGCTCTAAAATCAGCGCCCGGGCAATCGCCACGCGCTGACGCTGACCACCGGAAAGCTGGTGCGGATAACGCGTCTGCCAGGCACGATTCAGCCCGACCTTATCCAGCATCGCCACGACGCGCTGCTGGCGCTGCCCGATACCCTGAATCTGTAATGGCTCTTCAAGGATATCGCCCAGCGTGTGACGCGGATGCAGCGAGCCATAAGGGTCCTGAAACACCATCTGCACCTGACGGCAGCGCGCCCGATCGATGCGGTGCGCCAGTGGCTGGCCATCAATGGTCAGCTCTCCCTGCCAGTGATTAAACAGGCCCGCCAGACACTTCAGCACCGTGGTTTTACCCGAGCCTGACTCACCAACCAGCCCGAAGATTTCACCCTGTTTAACCTGCAGGCTGACGTCGAACAGCACCTGATTACGGCGACCCTCTTCACCAAAACTCAGGTTGAGATTTTTCACCTCAATCATCGTAACTCCTTAGTCAGTTAGCCAGCTGGCGTGACGTTGTAACACCGGCAGACGCGTGCGCCGCCGATCAAGGTCGGGCAGTGCTGCCAGCAGTCCCTGGGTGTAGGGATGCTGCGCGCGGTCAAGTTCGCTGGCGGCCAGCGACTCCACCACGCGTCCGGCATACATCACCAGCACCCGATCGCAGAAGCTGCGCACCAGATTGATATCGTGACTGATAAAAATCAGTCCCAGACCGCGCGCTTTCACCAGATCATCCAGCAGCGCCAGCACCTGCAGGCGAACCGAGACATCCAGCGCAGAGGTGGGCTCATCGGCAATCACCAGTTCCGGCTCGGTGATCAGCATCATGGCAATCATCACGCGCTGCCCCTGACCGCCGGAAATCTCATGGGGATAGAGCTGATATACCCGTTCAGGATCGCGGATTTGCACTTCCTCCAGCATCGCCATCGCCCGCTGACGTGCCGCAGATTTCTGGCCGCGATGGTGACTGCGCCAGGCTTCGGCAATCTGTTCGCCCACCCGGATCACTGGATTCAGTGAATATTTTGGGTCCTGCATAATCATCGAGATGCGTTTGCCACGAATGGCGCGCATCTCTGCCGGGCTGGCGTGCAGCAGGTCGATATCGCCAAACTGCATCCGGCTCGCCTCAATGCGCGCCTTAGCCGGATGCAGCTGCAGCAGGGCGCGACCCACGGTCGATTTACCGGAGCCGGACTCACCGACAATCGCCAGCTTCTCCTGACCGAGCTGAAAGGAGACGCCACGCACCGCCGGGATTATCTGGCGTCCGTTAACAAAGTTCACGTGCAAATCGCGCACGTCGAGCAACGGCGAGGCGTTACTCACTGCGGGGATCGAGCAGGTCACGTAGGCCATCTCCTAAGAAGTTAAATGCCAGGCTGTTAATCAGGATCGCCAGACCGGGAACGGTCACCACCCACCAGCACTCCAGCATGTAGGTGCGGCCACTGGCGATCATCGCGCCCCATTCCGGATCCGGCGGCTGCGCGCCCAGCCCGAGAAACCCCAGCCCGGCGGCGGTGAGGATAATGCCCGCCATGTTCATGGTGATGCGGATAATTACCGACGGCAGGCAGAGCGGAATAATGTGCTTCCAGAGCACCCGCAACGGCGACGCGCCCTGTAAGCGCACCGCCGAGATAAAGTCCGCCTGACGCAGCGACAGCGTTTCAGCGCGGGCCAGACGGGCTATGGGTGGCCAGGCAGTGAGCGTAATCGCGATCACCACATGCTCCAGACCCGGCCCCAGCGCGGCAACAAAGGCCAGCGCCAGTACCAGGCTCGGGAAGGAGATAAAGATATCGGTGACGCGCATCAGCACGCCGTCGACTTTGCCGCCAAAATAACCGGCGGTGACGCCCAGCAGCAGGCCCAGCGGCCCGACGGTGACCGATACCAGCAGCACGATGTAGAGCGTGATGCGTGCGCCCCACACCAGACGACTGAAGATATCCCGGCCAAACTCGTCGGTGCCGAACCAGTGGGCCGCGCCGGGAGGCGTCAGCGCATTGTTCAGATCCTGAACCAGCGGGTGATACGGCGCGATCCAGGGCGCGAACAGCGCCACGATGCAGAGCACCAGCACAATGCCACCACCAATCGCGGTCAGGGGATTACAGGCCATGCGCCAGAGGAAATAGCCGCAGCGGGCAGCAAAACGCTGACAGCGCACCAGCCGCTCACGGGAATGACTCACAGACGCAGCGTCAAAAGAGATCGTCATACTTTGGTCCTCGGATCGAACACCTGATAGAGCAGGTCGGAGATCAGGTTAAGCAGCACAAAAATCAGACCCACCACCAGCACACAGCCCATCACCGCATTCATATCGCCCAGCATCAGACTGCCGGTGAGGTAGGAGCCAAAGCCGGGCCAGGAGAAGACGGTTTCAATCAGCACCGCGCCCTCCAGCAGCGAGCCATAGGCCAGCGCCACCACGGTCAGCAGCTGCACCAGGATATTGCGGAAGGCGTGCTGCCAGATTACCTGCCATTCAGTCAGGCCTTTGACCCGCGCGGTCAGAATGAACTCCTGCGACAGCTGCGCGAGCATAAAGCTGCGCGTCATGCGGCTGATATAGGCCATGGAGTGAAAGCCGAGCAGCGAGGCGGGCAGCACCAGATGATTCAGCGCATTCCAGAACACCTGACTGTTGCCCGCCAGCAGGGCGTCAATCAGCATAAAGCCGGTGCGACGTGGCACGATGCCATCCAGGCTGAAGTCCACCCGACCTGCGCCGCCGACCCAGCCGAGATGGGCATAGAACAGCAGCAGGCCAATCATGCCGACCCAGAATATTGGGGTGGAGTAACCGGCCAGGCTGAGCATCCGCACCACATAGTCGATGACGCTGTTGCGACGCGCCGCCGCCAGCACACCCAGCGGCACGCCCAGTCCTGCGCCAATCACAATCGCCAGCGTGGCCAGCTCTACGGTTGCCGGAAAGACTCGCACAATGTCATGCACCACCGGCTGACCGGTGAGCAGCGCATGGCCGAGATCCCCATGCAGCAGCGCGTTAAGGTAGATGCCAAACTGCACCCACAGCGGTTTATCAAAGCCGAGCTGGTGATAAACCTGCTGATAGGTGGCCTGATCGGCGTCAGGGCCGACAATCGCCAGCACCGGATCCAGCGGCATTACCCGGCCAATAAAAAAGGTCAGCAGCAGCAGGCCGAACAGGGTAATCACTACCTGCACCGCGCGATGGCTGATGCGGCGGCACTGAGTTCGGGTCAGGGTCAGGATCATAGGGTGCCTCCCGCTTTGGCTTCAGGGGTTTTCCAGACATCGCGGAGGAAGGTGGTCGCTGAGGGATGCGGCTGATAAGCCTGCACCCGGTTGCTGACCACCACGGAGTCGAGCATTTGTGAAATCGGCATCAGTGCAGGCACCAGCTGGTCATAGCGCTGCTGGATGGCGTAATAGGCCTGCTGCTGGCGGGTTTTGTCGCGCTCCACCAGCGCCTGATCGATCATGCTGTTGAGCTGCGCGTCGTAGAAACCGGTGCGCCAGCCCTGGAAGTTGGTCAGCCGGGCGCTGTCAGCATTATTCGGGTTATAGACCAGCGCGCGCAGGCTGGAGTGGGGATGCGGCTCCACGCCGCTGCCGCCGCGTCCGACCAGCAGACTGAACTGGCGATCGCGCATCGCGCCATAGATCTGGTTACCGGTGCCAGTGATGATTTTTGCGCGGATCCCGCCCTGGAGCAGCGTCGACTGCACGGCGATGGCGATGTTCAGAAAGGGCTGATCGGCCAGCACCCGCAGCGTGGTGTCGAAGCCGTCCGGATAACCCGCTTCAGCCAGCAGTGCGCGGGCGCGCGGCACATCGAGCCGGTAACCGGGATCGGGCAGCGTGGCGGGCATACCAGCCTGAATCGGGCGCTGATGCAGCTCGCCATAGCCGGTCATCAGGCTTTTATTGATGCCCTGATAATCGACCAGGTAGCGTACCGCCTCCCGCACTTTGATATTGTCGAAGTGCGGATCTTTCATGCTCATCGCCAGGTAGTAGATCGTTCCTTTTCTTACCGCATCAATGGTGAGGTCGGGGTCGTGCCGCAGGGCGCGCACGTCGGGGATCGCCATGTTACTGGCGATATCCAGATCGCCTTTCTCCATCATCAGCCGCAGGGTCTGCGACTCCTGCAGATGGCGGAACACCACCCGCGACATCTTCGCCTCGCCGCGCCAGTAATCGGTCGCACGACTCATGCGCAGCACATCTTTTGCCTGCCACACATCCAGCCGGAACGGGCCGGAGCCCGCTTCATGGGTGGTGAGCCAGCGGTTGCCCCAGTCGCCATCCACCTCATGCTGCTGCACGGTTTTGCTGTCCAGCACCACCATGCTGCCCAGCGCTGCCAGCGAGTAGATCACCAGTTGCGGATCGTTAGGCTTCGGTAGGGTGATCACCAGCGTGCGGTCGTCGGGTGCGGTAATCATCTGGTCAACGTTGTCGCGGCTGAAGCCGTACGATTTCCACACCGACGCCTGCGCCAGGTTCAGATGCAGCACCCGCCGCATCGACCAGACCGCATCGGCGCTGGTGAGCGGATTGCCGGAATGAAACCTGACGTTGTCGCGCAGGTGAAAAGTCAGGGTGCGGTTATCCGGACTGACTGACCAGCGTTCCGCCAGCGCCGGGCGCACCTCGGTGAGTTGCTGCGGGTTCAGCTCGACCAGTCCGTCATAGAGATTCACGACAATGCCGACCACCTCGTTGCCGGTCATAGCGGCCGGATCCAGGGTGAGCAGGTTATTCATATTCATGCCGACGATCAGCTGGTCATCCGGGGTCTTTGCCTGGATTGACGCGCTGCCCGTCAGCACCAGCAGCGTGATCAGCCACGCGCCACATCGTTGTGTCAGGGTCATAGGTAAAGTCCAGCAGGTCAGAGGTTTTCCCGTTTACGACTTTGCCTGCTGCTGACCACCGGGATGGCAGGCAGCAGGCGGGCGACGGGGTTATTATTGTTTGCCGTACTTCGGTAGTGCGATTTACCAGCGGTTCAGCGTGTGCGTCTCAATCCAGCTGAAGTTAATATCCTCACCCAGCCCGCTGCGGGTCGGCAGGGTGACAAATCCCTGATCGTCCATCGGATCGATCAGGCTGTTGAGGTAGGCGGGCGGTGTTTCATAATCCAGGAAGGGATGCAGCAGGCCGCGCTCATACCAGCGGCAGTTACGTATCGCCCCGACCACCGCCAGGCTGGCCGCACCGTTGCCGTGCACTTCGCAATCCATGCCAAAGGCTTCAGCCAGGTTCGCCACTTTCAGGGTGGGCGAGATGCCGCCTACGCCATTTGCACCGGCTCGCAGAATGTCGCAGGCTCCGGCACGCACCCAGTCGGCGCGGCTGTGATGTTTACCGCCCAGGCTCTCCGGACCAAGCACGTCGATAGAGAGGTTTTCGGCCAGCCAGGCGTAAGAGGCCATGCTCTCTTCCTCCATCGGCTCCTCGAACCAGGCGAAATTAAGCTTTTCCAGCGCCTTGCCGATGGTCAGCGCGTCACTGCGGCTGTACCAGTGGTAGCCATCCAGCATCAGCGCGATATCGGGGCCCACCGCTTCACGCACCGCCGCGCAGGCTTTGATATCCATCGCCGGGCTGGGGGCGAAGGAGACCGGCGGCATCCAGGTGTGCAGCTTGATCGCCTGATACCCGCGTGCCACCAGCTTTTCCGCGAACTGCGCATACTCATCCGGTGTTGATAATCCACCGCTCAGCTCGTCACCACACATGGTGCTGCCGTAAGCCGGGATCTTCTCGCGATAGCCGCCCAGCAGTTTGTGGACAGGCTGTTTCAGCTTCCGTCCAATCAGATCCCACAATGCCTGCTCCACAGCGGAAAGCGCCCGCTCGGTGAGCTGATGGGCGCTGCCGCGCTGCCAGTGCACCAGATCCTGCCAAAGACGCTCCCGGTCAAAGGCGTTCTGACCGATCAGCACTTTGCGGAAAAAGGCATTAACCACATGGGATCGCACCACTTCCGGCGGCGCAAAGGCGTAACCACAGTCGCCTTCCTCGCTGGTCAGGGTCAGTAGCGCCATCTGCGCATCATTTTCCGGGCCAGGGTGGGAGTGTCCTGCGCTGTCGGCGCAACGCTGGGTGGGATAGGTAAAAAGGGTGACATCAATGGCGCTGATCTTCACGGTTAAGCTCCTGTGGCAGTCTGTCCTGATGAATTATTAAAACGCTGTTTCATTTTCAATCTAGCCTTCACAATTCATTAACGCATTAGCCAAAACGATACGATTAATGGCTAATATGTGTGCAACTGCCCAGGGTGTTGTGAACATATTCACGAAAGCTGACCGTTTTGTGAGCAGCGACACGCTGCGCTTTTTCCTCTTAAGGGATCTCTTTGAGCGAAACTCCGCCAGTTAACCCCGCCGCAAAAAACATTTAACCGGATGACTTCCCCTGACCACTGTTTTAGGTGATAGTAACGCCGCTTTACATTAATAATTCTCATTATCATTTGTGCGGGTTTTTACAATGAAAAAATGGTTTTTAGCGCTGGGGCTGCTCACGCTGGCAGGGACGGCTTCGGCCAAATTGATTACCGATGTCGCAGGCCGTCAGGTCGAGGTGCCGCAGGAGGCAAAACGCATCATTCTGGGTGAGGGCCGTCAGATGTATCTGCTGGCGGCATTTGATACTGATGCCCCATTTAAACGGGTGATTGGCTGGCGTGACGACTTCCCGAAAGCGGACTGGGACGGTTATCAGGCTTACGAAAAACGCTATCCGGAAATTAAAAAATTACCGACCTTTGGCGGGGCGAAAGATGGCACTTTCAACGTCGAGCAGGCGTTAACCCTGAAGCCCGATCTGGTGCTGATGAATCTGGAATCCAAAGCCGCCACCGATGAAGGCAAGCTGATTGAAAAACTGCAGGCAGTAGGCGTGCCGGTGGTGTTTATCGATTTCCGCGAAGCGCCGATGGTGAATGCGGAGAAAAGTATCCGCATCATGGGCGAACTGGTGAACAAACCGGCGCGTGCCCAGGAAATTATCACCTTCCGCCAGCAGCAGATTGACCTTGTCACCTCGCGTCTGAAGAACTTCACCGGCTACCGCCCGAAAGTGATGATTGACCGTGCAGGCGGCTACAGCGACGAGTGCTGCATGTCGTTTGGCAATGAAAACTTTGGTCAGATGGTCGAGATCGCGGGCGGTCGTAACATCGCTAAAGATCTCATCCCTGGCACCTTCGGCACCGTTAACCCGGAACAGATTATCGCCAGCCAGCCGGATGTGGTGGTGGTGACCGGCGCTAACTGGAAGAATTACAACACCGTGGGCAAATGGGTCGGCGTCGGTCCGGGTGCCAATGTCACCGAGGCTACCGCGCGTCTTAAGGGGCTGATGATGCGCGATGCTTTTAAAACCCTGCCGGTGGCGCACAACGGCAATGTCCACGCCATCTGGCATCAGTTCTACGACAGCCCTTACCAGTTTGTGGCTATCCAGGCGCTGGCGAAATGGCTGCATCCCGATCTGTTTGCCGATCTGGATCCGGACGCCACCTTCCGCACGTTCCACGAGAGATTCCTGCCGCTGCCTTATCAGCCAGGATACTGGGTCACTTTACCCGCTGATAAACCCTGACTGACCGGTGATGACAGGGACGTCATCCGCCTGATTTGCAATTCCTCCTGAATAAACCCTCTGTTTCTCTTCAGATTTACTAATCTTTTACAGGCGCGGAGTCAGTTGCTCTGAGCAGCGCGACGTCTGACGCGGTCCGCATTCACGTTAAAAATGGAGAGAAACATGCGCAATACCCTGGGAAGATCGGCCTTTGCCGTGACGCTGTACGCTCTGCTGGAGCCGGTGCCGCTGGGCTTTTTTGTTGCGGCCTGGCTGTTCGATATTCTCTATAGCCAGACCTTTGTGCTGTTCTGGACGGATGCCGCAGGCTGGCTGATTGCGCTGGGACTGATACTGGCGATTGTGCCGCGACTCATCGCGCTGGTTTATCTGTTCCGCGGCAGTGACAGTGCGGAAAAGAGTCATTTCTGGCTCTGGCTGGTGGCGATTGTGATCGCTATCGTCAATGCGTTTATTCACAGCCGTGATGCCGCCGCTGTCATCCCGCTGGGCGTGACGCTTTCGACGCTGGTGGTAGCGCTGCTGCTGCTGGCGAATGTGCAACTTGCGTTACGTCAGCGTAGCGCTTAAGGAGGAGCCACCATGAAGATACCGCATAAAACGTTGCTCGCGCTTACCCTGACAGCACTGCTGGCAGGCTGTGATGATGGTGCGCTGGTCGATCCGCAAAAGCAGATCGGACCGAATCCCGAACTGCCGCAGGCACAGAACTTCTTTATGCCGCCGATGCAGGTGCCGGAAGGCACGCCGTGGAAAGCGGGCGAAATGCCAAAAGTGGCTGACGGGCTGAAAATCGAAAAGATCGCTGACAATCTGCAGCATCCGCGTCAGGTTTATGTGCTGCCGAATAACGATGTGCTGGTGGCGGAATCCAACGGCCCGGCCAAACCCACCACCCGGCCTAAACAGCTGATTATGGGCATCGTGCAGAAAGCGTCAGGTAAGGGCGGCGCTGGCGGCAACCGGATTACGCTGCTGCGCAACGTCAATGGCAAATGGGAGCAGCACCGCTTTATTGAGAATCTGCACTCGCCGTTTGGTATGCAGCTGATTGGCAATACGCTTTACGTCGCGAATGCTGACAGCCTGGTGAAGTTCCCCTATCGCGAAGGGGAGACGGAGATCCGCACCGCGCCTGAAGAGGTGACGGAACTGCCGGGCGGGCCGATTAACCACCACTGGACCAAAGCGCTGTTGGCCAGCCCCGATGGCAGCAAGCTCTATGTGGGTGTCGGCTCCAACAGTAACGTCACCGAGAACGGCATTGGCGCAGAGTATCGCCGCGCCGCGGTGCTGGAAGTGGACGCGGCCAGCGGTGCCAGCCGGATCTACGCCAGCGGATTGCGCAATCCGACCGGCTTACAGTGGGAACCGCAGAGCGGAAAACTGTGGGCCATCGTCAACGAGCGTGATGAAATCGGCTCCGATCTGGTGCCTGACTACATGACCTCAGTGCAGGACAAAGGCTTCTATGGCTGGCCCTACAGCTACTTTGGTCAGCATGTGGATACCCGTGCCGAACCGCAGCGTCCCGATCTGGTTGAGAAAGCGATTAAGCCTGATTATGCCCTGAGTTCGCATGTCGCTCCGCTGGGGCTGCTGTTCTACGGCGCAGATAACATGCCGCAATACCAGGGCGGTGCGTTTATCAGTGAACATGGCAGCTGGAACCGTACGCCGCTGAATGGCTACAAAGTGGTGTGGGTGAAATTTGAAAACGGCAAGCCGGTGGGTCAGCCGCAGACGGTGGTCTCGGGCTTCCTGACGGATGATGAAAAGCAGGTACGTGGATTACCGGTCGGTCTGGCCAGCGACAAACAGGGCGGTGTCCTGATTGCTGACGATGCGGGTAATACCGTCTGGCGAATCAGCGCCGCAAAGTAAGCATTGCGCTGCTTTTTTAAGCAGAAAGCAGGCATAAAAAAAGGATTTGGCATTTCGCCAAATCCTTTATTTTTTGTTCGCTACCCGGCTGGTAACCGCGCTGCGAACGAGGTGCTCAGCACTCTCCACAAACAAGATTGTAAAATGTGCGGCTAAGGATTTCAAGTTTCGCCAAAATGCTGTATGTTTATACAGGTGTTGAGTGTTGAGCATCGCCTCATTGTCGACTGGCCGCTCCCAGGGGCACGGTTTTAAAATCCCGGCAGGCATCAGGTGGTGCTGGCCTGTGGCTTTAACCATGAGTGCCGCTCAGCTCTCTCCACAAAGATGTGCTTAGGCGCCCGGCGGGTAGAGTCAAAGCCCTGGTTGCCGAACAGCGCGCTCCTGTAAAAGGAGAAGGAAAGTGATGGAACTGACTAAGCTGATTCTGGATCTTATCCGGGTCATCTTGCAGATCATCGTTGCCCTTATGCAACTGACCGGTCACGCAGGTTAACCGGAACTTGAAACAAGGCGGAGCTAACCACTCCGCCTTTTTTCTTTGTCAATTCTCTGTCATCGGAGGCGGGTAAGGTGGTGCGGCAAAGCACGCCGCCGGGGCGCTGCTTATCCAGACCGGGAGTTTTATGTCCATTGCCGCCGTTATGCCCGCCCGATTAGCGCACACCTGGATTGATGAGAGTGTGAAGATGCGCGAAACCACTGTGGGTCAGCAGTGTGAGATCCTGGCGCACAGCACGCTGGAGTATAGCGAGCTGGGTGACTTCTCCTATGTCGGCGAACACTGCTGCCTGGCCGATACCCAGGTGGGGCGCTTCTGCGCCATTGCTAATCAGGTGCGCATTGGCGCGCCGAATCATCCTATGGACCGCGCCTCCCAGCATCGCTTTACCTACTGCCCGGAGTATTACCACCCCGACGCCCGACGCGATGAGGGGTTCTTTTCCGCCCGACGCGCCGATCGGGTGATAATCGGTCACGATGTGTGGATAGGTCACGGCGTGATTGTGCTGCCAGGCGTCACCATTGGTGATGGTGCGGTGCTGGCTGCGGGTGCAGTCGTGACGAAAAACGTCGCGCCCTACAGCGTCGTGGGCGGTGTTCCGGCCAGGCCACTGCGGGTGCGCTTTACACCGGCTATCGCCGCCCGTCTCCAGCGCATTGCCTGGTGGAACTGGCCGCTGGAGAAACTGCTGGCGAATCTGCCCGATTTTCAGCACGGTGACATCGAAGCGTTCTGCCAGCGGCACGGTGCATAACCCCACGGCGCCGTCAGCCGGTTTGTACGCCGAAATAGCGCACAACCCGCTGGCCATAGAGCCCGACGGCCAGTCCGGCGATGATCAGCAGCAGCGCGGAGATTTTCTGAGGTGAAACCGTTTCGCCAAATATCGCCACTGAACCCAGGATGCCGAACACCGGTACCAGCAGCGACAGTGGCGCGACCGTAGAAACCGGATAGTGTTTCAGCAGCCAGTTCCACACCCAGTAGCCCAGCAGGGTATTGGGATAGACCTGAAACAGTATCGACAACACCGCCTTCACATCCAGCTGGGTGAACAGTGCGTGATAGCCCGCGCTGCCATTGACCAGCCCGTCCAGCAGGAAGAGTGGAATGGGTGCAAAGGCGCTCGACCAGACCAGAAAAGCAAAAACCTGCCGGGTGCCCGCTTTTTTATTGATGATATTCGCAATACTCCATGCGACCGCGCCTGCCAGCACCAGCAGCATGCCGGAAAACGTCACCGAGCCATCGGTAATGAAAAAAATGCTCAGCAGACCGGCGCAGGCCAGCGCACACCCGGCGATCTGATAGCGGCTGAGGCGCTCTTTGAATACCCAGCCACCGAGCAGCAGCGTGAAGAAGGCGCTGAACTGCAGCAGCAGCGAGGCGATGCCCGCCGACAGTCCGGTTTTAATTCCCAGATTCACCAGACCCCACAGGCCAATCCCGAAGACCAGGCCATAGCTGATCAGGTAGCGCCACGGCACGTCCGGTTTCTTAATAAAGAACAGCGCTGGCAGGGCGCAGAGCGTAAAACGGATGCCTGCCAGGATAAACGGGTCGACCGCCTGCAGGCCGAGCTTGATAACCGAAAAGTTAACCCCCCAGATGGCGGTGATCATGACGGCGAGCAGCAGATGCGTTAATTTCATGAGTGACGAACTCCGGACCAGCAGAGAAAGGCAGAGGCACTGACCGCTGCACCGGCATAGCAGACAGCCTGCCATCCCCAGTGCGTATAAAGCTGAGTGGCGGCGATGGCCCCCAGCGCACTGCCCAGCGAGTAAAAGCACATATAGGCACCCACCAGACGACTTGCCGCCTCGGGTCGGGCGGCCACGATCAGGCTCTGATTAATCACATGCACCGTCTGGACGGCGAAATCGAGCAGGATCACCCCGAAAATCAGCAACAGTAACGAGGTGTGAAGCGCAGCTATCGGCAGCCAGGAGAAGGTCAGCAACGCCAGGGCTAAGCCGGTGGCACGCTGCCCCAGGCCCAGGTCAGCCCATGCACCTGCTCTGGAGGCCGCCAGCGCACCGGCAATTCCGGCCAGGCCGAACATCCCGGTCTGGGTGTGTGACAGTGACAGGGCGGTAAGTGGCAGTACCATCGAAGACCAGAGCATACTGAAGGCTGCAAAAATCAGCAGCGCCAGGATCCCTCGTCTGCGCAGCTGCGGTTCCGTGAGGAAGAGACGGAAAACGGACAGTAAGAGGTGAGGATAAGATGTGCGCCGCGTCTGACCTGCTGTGGCGGGCAGCACTTTCGCCAGGATGAGCGAGATCAGGAGTAACAGGCAGGCAGCCGTCAGATAGACCGCCCGCCAGCCCGCCAGGTCAGCAATCATCCCGGAAACAAACCGCGCCAGCAGGATGCCGATCACGATGCCGCTGGTCACACTGCCCACCACCTGTCCGCGCTGTTCTGGCGATGCCAGCATGGCGGCCCACGCCACCATTAGCTGCGTGACCACCGCCATTAATCCCACCAGCAGCATTGCGCAGAGCAGCGTCATCAGGTCTGGCGCAACCGCAGCAGTGATTAACGCCAGCACGGAAAGCAGCAACTGGGTAATCACCAGTTTTTTGCGGTTCACGCAGTCGCCCAGCGGCACCAGAAAGATCAGCCCGAGGGCGTAGCCGCTCTGCGTAGCCGTTACCACTGTGCCAATGGTGCCGGTGGAAACCTGCAGGCTGGCGGCTATCGATTCCAGCAGAGACTGTGCCGAGTAAACATTGGCGACCGCCAGCGCAGAGGTGAGTGAAAACAAAAAGATCATCCGGGACGAGAGCACCGGGATCGCGGATGGGGGCGAATCGGCTTCAGGATCACGCGCCTTGCCAATCGTACAGGTCATGTTGCTTTCCTTTCTGGTTTTTATTTGAAACTGGATTGGCGATATCTTTAACCGGGCTGGTTTTTTTTTGCAACTTCTTTTCGGAGTGGCTAAACTGCCATCATGAGACAGGCAGCGTGAGAGAAGAGCATGGCTAAGCAGGAATACCTGAGAACCAGCGAGTGTCCGGTCGCCAGAACCCTGGAGTCGATAGGTGAGCGCTGGTGCATGATGATCGTGCGTGAAGCCTTTGATGACGTCCGCAGATTCAGTGACTTTCAGCGGAATTTAGGGCTGGCGAAAAATATCCTGGCGTCACGCCTGAAGCAGCTGGTGGAGATAGGGGTGTTTGAGATTGCGCCGGCCTCCGACGGCAGCGCCTACAGCGAATATGTCCTGACCGAAAGAGGCCGTTCGCTGTTTCCGGTTGTGGTCGCAATGCGCCAGTGGGGCGAGCGTTACCTGTTTGAGAAGGGCGAAACCCACTCCGTGCTGCTGGATAATGCGGAAGGAAAGCCGCTGCCACGCCTGGAGGTTATCTCTTCACAGGGGCAAAAACTGGAACCGGCCGACTGTCATCGTCAGCGGGTAGTGGCTGACGGGTAACCGTCAGGGTATTTTCTCCTCTGCACACTCTGAGACTGACAGGCCTGACATCGCACGCGTTACCCGATCATCGCTGTCGCCTGTGGCGGTGATCGACCAAAACGCCTCACTCCCGTTTTACGCCCCGCCATAAGGGCGTTATCCCCGGAAACAGGTCCCCGCGCTTCCTCATCCTTTCCTGCCCCATCATGACAGGCCTGTCGATATCATCACATTTTCCAATGACCGGTTGCCTTGTAACTTCCCAATGCGCATGACAATATCGCTGCTTGTATAGACATGTACTCTCAACCCTGGATTGGGCAAATCACGCTTTCAGTCAACACGTCTCTCACTGTTCCAGCGAGGAATCTATGTCGGTCAAATCATCTGTATCAGATTATTCAGGCTCAGAGAAACAGGGCCTGTCAGAAACCCGCTCCATTGATTACATCCCGTTGGGTGAACGTCATGGTCATCCCTTTAACCAGTTCACGCTCTGGTTTGGTGGCAATCTGCAAATCACGGCTATTGTCACGGGTGCGCTGGCCGTGGTGCTGGGTGGAGACGTCGTGTGGTCTCTTATCGGCTTACTGGTGGGGCAGATTCTGGGTGCAGCGATCATGTCTTTGCATGCGATCCAGGGTCCGCGCCTGGGTTTACCGCAGATGATCACCAGCCGTATGCAGTTTGGCGTGTTTGGTGCTGTTATTCCTCTGGTGCTGGTGTGCATTATGTATGTGGGATTTTCAGCCAGCGGGACAGTATTAGCCGGGCAGGCGCTGGCTAAACTTATCCATGTCAGTCATTCAACCGGGATGATCCTGTTCAGCATCCTCATCGTGATCATTGCGGTGCTGGGCTATCGCGTGATTCATCAACTGGGCAAGCTGGCGAGCGTCATTGGCGTTTTAGCCTTTGCTTATCTGTTTATCACGCTGTTCTCTGCGCATGACTTATCAGCCGTGTGGCAGAATCAGCACTTTACCCCGGCAAATTTCCTGCTGGCGGTCTCCCTGTCTTCATCCTGGCAAATTGCCTTCTGTCCTTATGTCTCTGACTATTCACGCTATCTGCCAGCTGATGTCTCTGCGAAGAAACTCTTCAGTTCAGTCTTTTTTGGCACTGTACTTGGCACGCAGGCTTCAATGACGCTGGGGGTGATTGTCGCTGCCATTGCCGGAAGTGCGTTTGCAGGCAATGAGGTCGGTTACATCGTGAGCATGGGTAGCACGGCGACCATGGCCATGGTGATTTATTTCGCCATTTGCTTTGGAAAAATCACGTTTACCACGCTGAACGCCTACGGCAGTTTTATGTCACTGACCACCATTGTCTCTGGCTTCCGGCAGAAAACCACGCTGAGTCGGGGTGGGCGCATTCTGTTTGTGGTGCTTATGGTTACGCTGGCCTGCGTCATTGCTCTGCTCAGTGAACCGGCCTTTCTGAAATCCTTCACCCACTTCCTGCTGTTTCTGCTGGCTTTCTTTGTGCCGTGGAGCGCGATCAGCCTGACCGATTTCTATCTGATCACCAGGGGCAGGGTTGATGTCCCGGCACTGTCGCAGCCGGACGGGCGCTATGGACGCTGGAACCTGGCCGGTATTACCGTCTATTTTCTGGGCGTGCTGGTGCAACTGCCGTTTATCGATAATCCGCTGCACCATGGATCGCTGACCTGGATTTTTGCCGGTAATGATGTCTCGTGGATCATCGGCTGGTTTGCGACGGCACTGTTATGGCTGATCGCCAGCCGCTGGGATCGTCGGGGCATCCCCGAACAGTCAATTTATCCCGCCCAATAACAAGGTCAGGCCGCCTGAGCGGCAGCCTTTCAGGGAGTGTCACTCTTCGCGGGTGTGTGATCACCCGCGTGTCAGGAAATCCTCTTTTAAGATCAGGCGGCAGAAACGTCCGCTGCGCCGGTCTGCGCCTCGGCCACCAGCGGCTTCTCCGGTTGCAGCAGTGTCATTGCCAGCATACTGCCAAAGGCGATCAGCGCGGTGACGGTAAACATCGCGTTATAGCCGTAATATTCCGCCAGCCAGCCGCAGAGCATCGGAGAGATAATTGCTGCCGGATTGGCTATCGCCAGCGTCATGCCACTATAGGTGCCCACCGACGCTTTAGGGGTGACATCAATCACCACCGACCAGTAGACATTGTTTACCAGTGCATTCAGTGCATTGCCCAGGGTCATCAGTGCAATAATCCCCGCAGCCGACTGCACATAGGGGATCGCCATAAAGCAGCAGGCGGTGCCGCACAGCGTGACGGCGGCAAACAAGTTGCGCGCCAGACGCAGATTACGGAAGCGAGCCAGCAGGGCATCGGCAATGCGACCGCCCAGCAGCACCGTGATACAGGCGCCGCTCCACGGGATCATCGCGACGTACCACAGTGAGTGCAGGTCGTAATGGAAATTATCCTGCAGATATTTCGGCATCCAGGTCACCAGGGTAAAGGTGATGTAGAGGAATGAGAAGTAGCCCAGCGCGTTGCAGACCAGGGTGCGGCTGGTAAAGAAGCGCCACCAGGGCAGTGGTACGCTGTCGCCCGCGCTGCGGCGCTGACCGGTCTGGATAAGCTGACGTTCTGCGGCATTGGTATGTGGACTTTTCTCCGGGCTGTCGCTGAAGGTGCGGGCAAACAGCGCCATCGCCAGCAGGGAGAAAACACCGAGCAGGATAAACATCATGCGCCAGTCATGGGTCAGCAGCAGCAGGCCCACCGCAATCGGGGCGGTCAGCAGCGCGCCAACCTGGGTCGAGAGCAGGCCGATGCCCAGTGCAAAGCCGCGCTCATTATCGGGTGCCCAGTGAGCAATCGCCTTGTTCATCAGCGCATAGGCCGGGCCTTCAGAAAAACCAAACATGATGCGCAGGGCAGCAAAGCCCATAATGGCGGATCCGCCAAACAGCGCCATGCCCAGTTCCCCCGCCCAGGCGGTGGCGATCTCCAGCAGCGACCAGAGTACGCCTGCCAGCAGCCAGACTTTTTTCGTGCCGATACGGTCGGCAAGAAAGCCGCCACACAGCGAACCAAACAGATAGCCAAAGCCAAAGTAGCCCAGCACGGCTCCGAGCTGGACTTTGCTGAAGTGATACTCCGCCGCAATGGCGTTAGCCGCAAACGACAGGGCGCCGCGATCGATATAGTTGATCAGGGCGATCAGGAACAGCAGTGAAAATATGGTGTAACGGTAACGGCTGGTTGTCATCTCACTTCTCCTGATTAAATGTCTCAGGAGAGCAGAAGCAAAATTGATGCCGGAAAGGGTATTTATCCGGCAAACCGCGGACAAGCACAGAATTCGGGCCCCTGAGCCCGCTCCGAAGGGGGTTAACTGATCCCGCTAATAATTCGCCTGCGCTTCAATGCGGTGCAGCCGCTGCCTGTCGGTGGTGAGGCTCAGGCGGCGTTATGATGGTTGGGGCTGACGTGTGGCAGCGGGATAACCACGGCTTGCGTGACTGCTTCTGTATCAGCCGTCCCGACCTGGGGTATTTCGCCCACGTGTAGTAAAATCTGCTGCTGATAAGTCGCATCTGCCACCGTAGTCTGTTCACTCAGCAGTACGCCCGCCTCATTGACGTTTTTTCCGTCCACTTTTATTTTGCTGGTGGCACTGGCCAGCATCCACTCATATTCAATATCGACGTGGCCGCTATCAATACAGCGGATACCGTGCTGACTTAAATCATATGCCAGCACGGTTGCGGTCGGCCCTAATGAAATCAAGACCAGGTCAAAGTTGACGGCATTCTTTAAAACGGTATCAAACAGACGATCATAGACGGAAAAGGCATTACGGTTCAGCGTCGTAATACGTTTCACTTCGCTGGCTCCCTCCAGTAAATCATTGCCTAATCCCAGACGCGTTCCACTGCCTTCCACAATCAATACCCGGCGGCCCTGATAGAGCTGTTTAAATTTATCAAATATCGTCCGGGATAATTGCTTGCCTTTATAATCGTGATAGGGACGGGTCACCGAGGTATTTCCATAGTGGTACT
>Ga0308173_10000120_pt1 | contig 26797 bp, 20 predicted proteins | sample PhyPR1_FD_203716 | JGI IMG/M metagenome (GOLD analysis project Ga0308173, IMG submission 203716) | Soil microbial communities from UC Gill Tract Community Farm, Albany, California, United States - DLSLS.P.R1 | ecosystem: Environmental > Terrestrial > Soil > Agricultural land | place: USA... | reverse complement strand
ATCGGCGGCGTCTCCGTTGCGCTCGAATTCGCGACGGGCATCGGCTATCAATGGTGGGCGCTGCCCGTCGCGCTGGCTTCGTGGCTCTTTCTGTGGCGCGGCACGTTCGGCATGCTGGAAAAAGGCGTGTCGCTGTTCGGACTGGTGACGCTGTGCTTCGTCGTCGCGATCATCCGGCTCAAGCCCGAGTGGACGCAAGTAGCGGCCGCCGCCGTGCCGAGCCGTCCGCACGGACAAGCCGCGACGTACTGGTTCATGGCCGCGAGCATTCTGGGCGCATCGCTTTCGCCCACGCTCTTTCTGTTCTATTCGTCGGGCGCCATCGAAGACGGCTGGGATCGCAGCTATCTCGGACCGAACCGCGTCATCGCCGCTTTGGGCATGCTGTTCGGCGGCGTGATTTCGGCTGCCGTGCTGCTCATTTCCGCGCACGTGCTCAACGGACGCGGCATTCTCGACGTGCAGGATTTTCATCAGTTGCCGCTGCTGCTGGTGGATGCGTTCGGCATGTGGGGCTTCGTGCTCTTCGTCGCGTCGCTCGGCATCGCGTCGCTGGGCGCGGCGCTCGAAGTCGCGCTGCTCGAAGCGTATCTGTTCGCGCAGACGTTCGGCTGGAACTGGGGGCAAGACTGTCCGCCGCGCGCGAATCCGGGCTTCAGTCTGGTCTATACGTGCGCGCTGTTCGTCGGCGCAGTGCCCATTGCAGCCGGCGCGGACCCGCTCAAGCTCACCATCTTTTCGATGGCGCTCACCGCCGTCAATCTTCCGCTGATGGTCGCACCGTTCATCGTGCTGATGAACGACGAGCACTACATGGGCGAGCATTGCAACGGGCCGGTATCGAACGTTGCCGTCATCGGCATTACCGGGCTTGCGTTCCTGCTCGGGATCGTAACCCTGCCGCTTCAATATTTCGGAGGCACATGATGGACCTCGTGCAGGACGTTCTCGACAAACAGATCGTCGACAAGAACGGCGTGCGCATGGGCCGCGTCGATGGCCTCGTCGCCGAAATGCGCGAGGGGCAATTGCCGAGGCTCGTGTTCATCGAAACCGGAACGGTGGTCATGGCGCGACGCTTCGGCGCGCGCGCGCAGCGGCTGATGACGGCGTTGCTCGTGCGACTCGGCGCGGCGCGCAAAACGACGCCGTACAGGATCGCGTGGAAGGACGTGCGCGAGATCGGTGTGGATATCGAACTCGACGTCGATTCGGACGACACGCCCGTACACGACTGGCAGCGCTGGCTGAGAGAACGCGCCATCGACCGCATTCCCGGAGCGCGCTGATGAACACGTTCAACCTGGATGAACTCGTCGGCCTGCGCGTCGCCGCCGCGGATGGCAAGCGCGTTGGCCGCATCTCCGAGCTGATCGCGGAGGAGCGCGGCGGCGATTGCGTCGTGTACGCGGTTCGCATCGAAACGCATGGCTTCGCAAGCCGCGTCTTGCGCTGGATGGCAATGGCTCTTTCCCCCGCGTCCGTGCGGCACAAGCTCGCGCAACAGCCGCTGGACGTGGCGTGGGACAAGCTGGACTGGGCCGATCTGCATCAACCGCGCATCAGGCAATAGACATCGCCTCGATGGCATCCCCAATGCGGCCTTCGTCTTCGTAATGGACCATGTGCCCGCGATCCGGCAACACCGAAAGCACGCTCTGGGCAATGTCTCTCGAAAGACGCACGGAATGCGACTGCGTATCCACGATGACATCGTCCTCGCCAGCAAAGATACTCACCGGTATCCCGATCTCGCGATAGCGCTCCGAGAGCTGGTTCGCCGCCGGCACCATGAACGCCGCGTCTTCGCTGATGGCGCGTATCTGCGACGGACGCAGCACCATCTCTCGCGGCACGAGTCTTTCGAAGGCTTCCGGCACCGGACACGGCGCGAACATCGCGCGCACGTTCTGCTTGAAAATCAGGCGGCCGCCGATTGGCGAGACTGTGTAGCGCATCACGTCGCCGATCACGGGAATCGCGACGGGCGCGGTGAGCAGCACGTCGTAGCGCGCGCTCGGATAGAAGTAGCCGGAAATCAGCGTCAGCCCGCGAATGTCGATGCCCGGATCGAGCGCCATTGCCAGCGCAACCTGACAGCCGAGCGATTGGCCGACGATCACGGCCTGCGTCTGGCCCATGCGCCTGAGCGCCCGCTGAAACAGCGCGGCCTGCGCTTGCGGCGTCCACATACGATCGCGCGGGCGTTCGCTGAAGCCGAAGCCCGGCCGATCGAACGCAATCACGCGATTACGCTTCGCCAGCCGGGCGAACAGCCCGCACGCGACATAGTCCTGCAGCGTGACGAGGTTGCCGTGCAACAGCACGACAGTCGGACCCTCGCCCTCCTCGATGTAATGCAGCCGCACGCCATCGACTTCGATGAACTGTCCGATGGGCGGATGCGCTTGCTCGGCATTGCGTGCGCTCAATGCGGCCCACGCTGCAACACCCAGCGATGCGGCGGCGGCGCAGCCGGCCAACAGCTTGCCCGATGACAAGGCGCTTGATTGTGACGAAGGCATGATTCCCCGATTGACCGAATGATTGTGAGTGCGCTATGCGCGCGAACCAGTCGGCCAGCAAGGGTCATGCCAGCAGAATCGTCATTTATGAAGCCGCGCGTCCGTCTCTTTGGCAAGCTGCAGATGTTCGCGCAAGGTGGCGAGGCCATCGCTCGCTAATGCGCGCACGTCGCTATCGCTTGCGTGATCCGCCTGATCGCTGAAGTGCTTCACGTCCGTCTCATGGTCGGAGACGTTGTGCTTCATGAAGACGGTATCGAACGCGTGGCCCGTCAGCGGCTTGAGCGCGGCATACGTGGCGCGCTGAACGACCGTCGTGCCGTCGGGGAGGCTGTACCCCTTCTTCTGCGCGAGCGCCGTGATGCGGTCGTCGAGCGCCTTGTGGTCGCCGATCATTCGCCTGGCGAACGCCTGCACCGCCGGATCGTGTGACGACTCCAAGGCGAGCTCGCAACTCTCTATCTCGGCGCGGCCATCCTGAAGCGCCTCGCCCAGAAATTTCGCAGGGCTGTCGTCGGTTGCGGCCTGCGCGAGCGATGCCGTCGCAATCAGCAACGCGCAGATGCCGCGACGTTTTCCATAGGACATCAGACTGCCTCCTTTTTATCTGTCGGGCGCGGAAGGCGTCGATATTGCCTGAATGGTCGACGACACCTCGCCGTCCGAGTACACCGCGATGTCGCCCAGCGCCAGCATGCCGACGAGATTCTTCTCGCTGTCCAGGACAGGCATCCGCCGGATTTGCAGCTGCTCCATTCTGCGCATCGCGTCATGCACTTCGTCGTCTTCCAGGCACCATTCGACCGGCTCGCTCGCGACTTCCTGCACCGTGCATGAAGCTTCCTTGCCAACCGACACCGCGCGAACCACGATATCGCGGTCCGTCACCACGCCTTTGACCCGCGTACCGTCGCAGACGGGCAGCGCGCCCACGTTCAGTTCGTCCATCAGTTCGGCTGCGCGCCGGATGCTCTCGTGAGGCGCAATTGTCTGCACGCCCCTTGTCATTACTTCGGCTACCTTGGTCATGACATTCTCCCGGGTTCTCACGCCGACTCTTTTCAGCATGCGCCGTGCCCTTGGCGCACGTGGATTGCGGCGATCGGCCTGTTGATTGCTAACCAAACCGCATCGGGTCACAGGCGGATTCAACAATGAAGATCGCGCAGGTCGCACCGCTCTACGAGAGCGTCCCTCCTACTGCATATGGCGCCACGGAGCGCATCATTTCCTTTCTGACGGAAGCGCTCGTTGCGCTCGGGCATGAAGTCGCGCTGTTCGCGACCGCGGATTCGCGCACACGCGCGCGCCTGCACGCATGCGCGCCGACCCCGCTGTGGCGCGACGAACGCGTATGGGATACGACGACCCATCACGTGCGCCAACTCGATACGGTCATCAAACTTTCATCCGAGTTCGATGTCATTCACTTTCATACCGAGCCTATCCATCTGCCGATGCAGCGCTTCCTCTCGTGCGCCTCCGTCACGACGATGCATGGCCGGCTGCTTCCCGCCGATCACGGCCCGCTCTTCGAGACATTTCCCGATGCGCCGCTCGTATCCATCTCCGACAGCCAGCGCAACGGCGCGCCCGACGCGAACTGGCGCGCGACCGTCCATCACGGTCTTTCGCTCGACGAGATGCGCTATTCGCGCGAAGGCGGCGACTACCTGCTGTTCGTCGGACGCGTGATGCCGGAGAAGCGCATCGACCGCGCGATAGAGATTGCGCGCCGCGCGGGCCTGCCGCTCAAGATCGCCGCAGCCGTGCATCCGGGCGAGCGCGCGTACTTCAGGGAACAGATCCGGCCGATGCTGGAAGCGTCGCAATCGTTCGTCGAATATCTGGGCGAAGTGGGCGGCGAGGCACGCCGCGCGCTCTTCGCGAACGCACGTGCGCTGGTCTTTCCGATCGACTGGGAAGAGCCCTTCGGCCTCGTGATGATCGAGGCGCTCGCGTCCGGCACGCCGGTCATCGCGTTTCGGCGCGGCGCGGTGCCCGAAGTCATCGAGCATGGCGTGGACGGCTTCATCGTCGATGACGTCGATGAAGCCGTGCAGGCCGCGCGCCATATCGGCCAGATTGATCGCGCGCGCTGTCGCAAGAGCTTCGAGACGCGCTTCTCCGCCGGGCGCATGGCGCGCGATTACGTCGACGTGTATCAACGCCTGCTCGATACGCCCGCGGCCACTTGCGCGCCGCTCGTCGAAGACGACGCTTACTGAGGAACATTCCAATGCGATGCATGGTGCTTGCCAGCGATTACGACAACACGCTTGCGGAAGAAGGCCGCGTGTCCGACGCGACCTGGGACGCCGTCGACCGGCTGCGTGCGTCGGGCCGTCACATGGTGCTCGTGACCGGCCGAGAACTCGACGATCTGCTCACCCTCTGCGACCGTATCGACCGGTTCACGCTCGTCGTCGCGGAAAATGGCGGTGTGATTTATTCTCCCGCGACGCGCGAGCGAACGCTGCTCGCGCCGCCCCCGCCGCCGGAGTTCGTCGAGGCGATGAAGGCCGCGGGCGTGCGTCATCTCGGCGTGAGCCAGACGCTCGTCGCAACCGTGCGCCCCTACGACAACCAGGCGCTTGCCGCGATCCGCGATCTCGGGCTCGATCTGCACGTCGTCTATAACGGCGACGCGGTGATGATCCTTCCGCCCGGCATCAGCAAGGCGAGCGGGCTGCTGGCGGCGCTCGAACAGTTGTCGCTCTCACCGCGCAACGCGGTCGGCGTCGGCGATGCGCAGAACGATCATCCGCTGCTCGACGCCTGCGAGATTTCGGCCGCAGTCGGCAACGCGATCGACGCGCTCAAGTCGCATGCGGACATCGTGCTGCAAGGCGAATGCGGCGCGGGCGTGGCAGAGCTCATCGATGCCATTCTCGAAGACGATCTCGACCAGGCAAGCGAGCATCTCACGCGGCGCAATCTGCTCCTCGGGCAGCGCATCGGTGACGCATCGCCGGACGAAGGCGAGCTGGAAACGCTCGCGCCGCAAAGCACGGTCGCGCTCGTCGCGGGGCAATCCGGCGGCGGTAAGTCGACGCTGATCACGGGCCTCATGGAGCGGCTCACGGCGTCGGGCTACCAGTTCTGCGCGCTGGACCCCGAAGGCGATTTCGATAACTTCGAAGGCGCGCTGCCTGTCGGCAATGCCGATACCGCGCCGCAAACCGAGGACGTCGCGCGGCTTCTGCATCAGCCCAGCCAGCCGGTGATCGTGAACATGATGCGCGTCACCTTCGCCGAGCGCCCCGCGTATTGCGCGGCCTTGCTCGCGCAAATGCAGAAGTCGCGGGCGGTCACCGGCCGGCCGCACTGGATGTTGTTCGACGAGGCGCATCACCTGTTTCCGGCGAGCATCAATCCCGCCGACGAGATGTTGCCGGACCAGCTCGCGCCTGCGCTCTTCGTGACCGTGCATCCCGAACAACTCTCGCCGCGGCTGCTGGATCGCGTGACCGTGTTCATCGGCGCGGGGCCGGGCGCGCAGTCCACGCTGGAAGAATTCGCGCGCGCGGCGCGGCTGGATCTGCCGGGCGACATCCCCGCCGACATCCAGCCCGGCGAGGCGCTCGTATGGCGGCGCGAACCACGTGACAGCGGCTGGGCGAAACCGGTGGTCGTGCGCGTGGAGCCCGCGAAGACACATCGGCGGCGGCACGTGCGCAAATATGCGGAAGGCATGCTGATCCCCGAGCGCAGCTTCTACTTCCGCGGCCCGGACGACAAGCTCAACTTGCGCGCGCACAATCTCGTGCTGTTCCTCGAACTCGCGGAAGGCGTCGATGAGGAAACGTGGCTGTTCCATCTGCGTCGCGGCGACTATTCGACGTGGTTCCGCGACGTGATCGGCGATGCGGAACTCGCCGACGCGACGCAGGCGGTGGAGGCCGACGAAGGCCTTTCGGCGAAGGAAAGCATCGAAGCTGTCCGAAAGGCGGTCGAAGAGCGCTATACGCAGCCGGAGAACCCGGTCATGCCGAACATACTCGCGCCGGGATCGCAAAACGGCAGTGGCACGTCGCCTGCTTGAGAGGCCCTCGCCGGATGATCCATCACAACCGGCGATCATTGGATGGCGCATGCCCGAGGCCAGGCATCGCCGTGTCTTTTCCTCAGGTCCGCGACGCCCGCGTGCGCGCCACGATCAGGTGGCCGTGCGCGTGCGTGCGCCAGTCCTCGAATAATCAAAGCAGAGGTGCCGAATGAACACGAAGTCTCCGCCAGCGCGATCGCCCGCCGAACCGCCATCGCCATCGCCCATCGTGAAGTGGCTCACCGTCGCGTTTCTCGCGTTATCGGGCCTGTATCTCGGCGTCGTCGGCGTCTGGCTCGTCGCAATCGGAGGCTCGCCTTACTACGTGATCGCCGGGTTGCTGATGCTGGCGGTCGCCTGGCTCGTCTGGCGACGGAACACGCGGGCGCTCATCGTCTATGCGCTGCTGCTGTTCGGCACCTTGATATGGGCCATCGCGGAGGCGGGCTTCGACTTCTGGGCGCTCGCGCCGCGTCTCGACGTGCTCGTGATCGTGGGTATCTGGCTGCTTCTTCCGTTCACGTACCGCCTGTATGTGAACCCGGTCAGGCCTGGGGGAATTGCGCTGGCTGCGGCGCTCGTGCTGACGGGCATCGCGCTGATTTACGCGGTGTTCAACGACCCGCAAGAGATCAATGGGACCGTCTCCGCGCAGTCATCGGGCGCACCGGCGGCGGCGACGTCCGCTCATGCGGGCGACTGGCTCGCGTATGGCAATTCGCAAGGCGGCACGCGCTATTCGCCGCTCACGCAGATCAACGACAAGAACGTGAGCAATCTGAGCGAGGCGTGGTCGTTTCGCACTGGCGACATGAAAGGCCCGAACGATCCGCTCGAAATCACCGATGAAGTCACGCCGCTCGCCGTCGACGGCACGCTCTTCTTCTGCACGCCGCACCAGAACGCGCTCGCGCTCGACGGCGCGACCGGCAAGGAAAAGTGGCGCTTCAATCCGGAACTGAAGCCCGATCCGAGTTTTCAGCACGTGACCTGCCGGGGCGTCTCCTACTACGAGACGCCGGCCGCTTCGCAGGCGCGTCAGGCGAACAATACGAAGGCACTGCCGATGTGCGCGCGCCGCATCATCCTTCCGGTGAACGACGGCCGCCTTTTCGAACTCGATGCCACGACGGGCCAGCGCTGCCCCGGCTTCGCCGATAACGGGCTGCTGGATCTTCAGCATCTGCAACCGGTCAAGACACGCGGCCAGTACGAGCCGACGTCGCCGCCCGTGATCACGTCGAAGGTCATCGTCATGGCGGGTTCGGTCACGGACAACTTCAGCACGCGCGAGCCCTCGGGCGTCATTCGCGGCTTCGACGTGAATACGGGCAAGCTGCTCTGGGCTTTCGATCCCGGCGCACGCGATCCGAACGCGATCCCCGACGACCAGCACAGCTATACGGCGAATTCGCCGAACTCCTGGGCGCCGGCCGCCTACGATCCGCAGCTCGATCTCGTCTATCTGCCGATGGGCGTATCGACGCCGGATATCTGGGGCGGCTACCGCACGCCCGAGCAGGAACGCTATGCGAGCGGGCTGCTCGCGCTGCACGCATCGACGGGCAAGCTCGCGTGGTTCTATCAGACCGTGCACCACGACCTGTGGGACATGGACGTGCCCGCGCAGCCGAGCATCGCAGATATCAAGGACGCGAACGGCAACGTCGTTCCGGCGATTTACGCGCCTGCAAAGACCGGCAATATTTTCGTTCTCGACAGGCGTACCGGCGCGCCGATCGTGCCCGCGCCGGAGCAGGCGGTGCCGCAAGGCGCGGCAACAGGGGATCACGTTTCGCCGACACAGCCTTTCTCCGAGCTTACCTACCGGCCGCAGAAGAACCTCACCGGAGCGAACATGTGGGGCGCGACGATGTACGACCAGCTCGTCTGCCGCGTCATGTTCCATCGCTTGCGTTATGAAGGGCCGTTCACGCCGCCTTCCGAACAGGGCACGCTCGTGTTCCCCGGCAACCTCGGCATGTTCGAGTGGGGCGGGCTCGCCGTCGATACGGATCGCCACATCGCGATTGCGAACCCTATCGCGCTGCCGTTCGTCTCCCGGCTGATTCCGCGCGGGCCGAACAATCCGATCGAGCCGCCGCAAGCGGGACAGGCGGGCACCGGCGCTGAGACCGGCATTCAGCCGCAATACGGCGTGCCCTTCGGCGTGACGCTGAATCCGTTCCTGTCGCCGCTGCGTTTGCCGTGCAAGGAACCGGCGTGGGGCTATATATCCGCGCTCGATCTGCAAACGAACAAGGTGATCTGGAAGAAGCGCATCGGTACGACGCGAGATACATCGCCCATTCCGATTCCGTTCAAGATGGGCATGCCGATGCTCGGCGGCCCGATCACGACGGCGGGTCACGTGTTGTTCATCGGCGCGACCGCCGACGACTATCTTCGTGCTTTCAGCACCGACAACGGCAAGGAACTGTGGCACGCGCGCCTGCCCGCTGGCGGACAGGCCACGCCGATGACCTACGAGGCGAACGGCAAGCAGTACGTGCTGATCGCCGCGGGTGGGCACGGCTCGTTCCTCACGAAGCTCGGCGACTACGTGGTCGCGTACGCATTGCCCGACAGGCAGTAACTGGTGTCACGGGCATTGCCATTGCTGCCCTTCGTTGAATGAACAACGGAGGGTGGCAATGAGCAAGAGAGAAGTGCCGGGCGTAGGCCCGTATGGTGGACCGGCAGGCGGATGGGGCGCGTTGCAGGCGGTTGCGCGCGCGCTGCGTCAGCAGATGGGCGTTGCACGCGAAGCGACGATGCTTCTGAAGGTCAACCAGCCTGCGGGCTTCGATTGTCCAGGCTGTGCGTGGCCGGACCCGCGCAGCACGTCGTCGTTCGAATTTTGCGAGAACGGCGCGAAGGCGGTCTCCTGGGAAGCGACGACCAAGCGCACGACGTCCGAGTTCTTCGCGCGTCATACCGTCAGCGAGCTATGGGGATGGAGCGACTTCGCGCTCGAAGACGAAGGACGCCTCACGCATCCGATGCGCTATGACGCGGCATCCGACTGCTATCTGCCGATATCCTGGGACGAAGCCTTCGAGCGCATTGGCGCGGCGCTCAGGGCGCTGCCCGATCCGAACATGGCGGAGTTCTACACGTCGGGGCGCGCGTCGAATGAAGCCGCGTTTCTATATCAACTGTTCGCGCGCCGCTTCGGCACCAACAACTTTCCCGACTGCTCGAACATGTGTCACGAGCCGACGAGCGTCGGCTTGCCCGAGTCTATCGGCGTGGGCAAGGGAACGGTGACGCTCGCCGACTTCGATCATTGCGACGCCATCTTCTGCATCGGTCACAATCCGGGCACCAATCATCCCCGCATGCTGGCGACACTCAGAAGCGCGGCACGGCGCGGCGCGAAGATCGTCGTGCTCAATCCGTTGCGCGAACGCGGGCTGGAACGTTTCGCATCGCCGCAAGATCCCGTCGAGATGGTGACCGGAAGGTCGACGGCCATTGCCACCGATTATGTGCAGGTGAAGATCGGCGGCGACGTCGCGTTCCTCAAAGGCATGATGAAGACCGTGCTCGCGCTGGATCGCGACAGCATCTCGCAGGGCGGCGCGGGCGTGCTGGACCGCGCGTTCATCGAGGCGCACACGAGCGGCCTGGACGAAGTCATCGCGGACGTGGACGCGACATCATGGGATGACATCACCGGCGCGTCGGGCATCGAGCGCGCGGAGATCGAGCACATCGGAAAGCTCTATGCCGATGCGAAAGCGGTCATCGCGTGCTACGGCATGGGCATCACGCAACATCACAGCGGCACGGCGAACGTGCAGCAGATCGTAAATCTGCTGCTTCTGCGCGGCAATATCGGGCGCGACGGCGCGGGCATCTGTCCGTTGCGGGGACATTCGAATGTGCAAGGCGACCGGACGGTGGGCATCACGGAAGTGCCGACTCAGGAGATGCTCGATTCGATGGAGCGCGCGTTCGGCTTTGCGCCGCCGCGCGAGCACGGACACGGCGCCATATCGGCCATTGAAGCCATGCGCGATGGCCGCGCGAAAGCGTTGATCGCGCTTGGCGGCAATCTGCCGGTCGCGATGTCCGACACACAAGTCTGCTTCGACGCGATGAGAAAGCTCGATCTCTCCGTGCATATCGCGACGAAGCTGAACCGCTCGCATCTGCTCGTCGGGAAGGAAACGCTATTGCTGCCCTGCCTCGGGCGCACGGAGCTGGACGTGCAGGAGACGGGTCCGCAAACCGTGACAGTCGAAGATTCCATGTCGATGGTGCACGCATCGCGTGGATCGCTGCCGCCGGCGTCGGAGCATCTGCGCTCCGAGCCCGCAATCGTCGCGGGCATCGCGAAGGCGACGCTCGACGATCCGTCGCTCGACTGGGACGGCTGGGTGGCTGACTACAGCCGCATTCGCGACCTCATCGAGAAGGTCTTCCCGCAGTTCGACAAGTACAACGAGCGCATTCAGGACCCCGGCGGCTTCCGGCTCTTCAACGCGGCGTCCGCGCGCGAATGGGCGACGCCGGGCGGCCGCGCGCGTTTCATCGCGCACAAGGGCGTGATGTCGGACCCGCGCGTGGATCGCAGCGACGCGCTGATTCTCGCGACCATCCGCAGCCACGATCAGTACAACACGACGATCTACGGCTTCAACGACCGGTATCGCGGCATCACCGGACGTCGGGACGTGGTGTTCGTGAATGAACGCGATCTGCAGGCGCGCGGGCTTCAGCATGGCGACCTCGTCGATCTGGAGACGATCGAGAGCACCGTGAGCGTCGGCGGCACACGCCGTCTATGCGGGCTGACCGCAGTGGCGTTCGAAATCGCGCAGGGATCGGTCGCGGCTTATTACCCGGAAGCGAATGGCCTCGTCTCGCTTGCGGACAATGATCCGCGTAGCGGGACGCCCTCGTACAAGTCGATTCCGGTGCTGCTTTCGCTGAGTCAGGGTGATTGCGTGGTGGGCGCGGATGCCAACGCGTGGCAGCGGGGAGACGTGCCTAACGACAAGACCGGCGCGGCGGTCGCGGCCGAGGAGCCGGAGCATCGGCGGGGAAGCGTTTGATCCGTCGGTATGAGAGGCGGGCGGTCTCCCTGACCGCCCGCTTCGCCTTCAATGCCTCAGGCCTTCGCCGAACGGTGCCCTCTCTGCGTGCGCCCCGGTCCCTTGGTGAATACAAAGAGACTTGCTCCGGCAGCCGCAATCGCGAGGCGAACCGGATTGGCCTTCACCGTATCGACGCCTTTTGCGACAACCACGGCCCACGGCGATGATCCGGCATTCGTGCGGACCGACCGCGGCGGCAGCGGCGCCGGTTCAACGACGACCGGTTCGCGATGTTCGACGCTCGCGACAACCGGCGCGTGATCGACTTCGCGTGCCGGTGCGGGCATCGCCGGCGCGTGCGACGCATCGGCTGCTTCCTTCGGCTCGGGCTTGCCTTCCCGCTGCTCGGCTCTCGAAGCCGCGGCTTCTGCGCCAAGCAACAGCACAGCGGCGGCGAAATACAGCCACATCAGCAGAACCGCGAGCGAGCCGGCCGCGCCGAACGCGTTCGCCGTTCCGGCGTGCGTGAGATAGAGCGCGAACAGCTTCTTGCCGACTGAAAACAGCACCGCTGAAATGACGCCGCCGACGAGCGCATCGCGCCAGCCGACGTGGCCATCGGGCAGATATTTCATCAACGCGGCGAACGCGCAGGACAGGATCAGGAGGCCGACCACGAACTGCACGACATCGCTGACGACGACGAGCGGCGATTCTCCGAACACCCATTTCCCCGCGGCCTGCACGGCGGTATCGAGCACGAGCGACACGACCAGCAGGAAGGCGACGCCCATCACCAGTCCGAACGAGATCAGCCGCACCTTGACGAGCGTGGCGACGCCGGATTTCGGCTTGTCTTCCGCCGGCCAGACGACCGACAACGCCGTATTGAGCGACGAGAACGTGGCCGATGCGCCTATCGCCAGCAGCACGAACGAAATGGTCGCCGCTATGCCGCCTCCGCCACTGCGGTGCGCATGTTCGACGATGCTCTGTACGCTCGCGGCGGCGTCCTTCCCGAGCATGCCGCTTATCTGATGGAACAATTGCCCGCGCGCGGCTTCCTCGCCGAAGACGAGTCCTGCCACGGCGATCACCATGACGAGCGTCGGCGCGAGCGAGAACGCTGAATAGAACGCGATGCTCGCGGCCATCGGCGCGGAACGGTCGGCGCTGAATCGTTTGAATGTTCGAACGGGCCACGCGGTGGCGCGGCTCATGAGGGACCTGGAATCCCGCGCGGGTGTTTTGTCCATCGCCTTTCTCCTTGGAACGTGCCGTTTGCCTATAGCATCGCGAGTGCCCGGCAGACGAACGACGGTTCGGAAAAAGCATCAGGCAAGCCTTCGGTCAAACATCCGCCTTTGGCGTCGAGGCGTCCGGGGTGCCGCGTAACGGGTTCTGCTCGGGCTGAACATCCGTGTTGTCCGTGTTGTCCGTGTTGTCCGTGTTGTCCGCGGTGTCAGGCAGCGTTTGCGGCGTGCGCGCGGGCGGCGTTCCGCTCGCGATTTCCGTCTGGGACGGTTGGGGCTTTTGCGGCTGAGTCGTCGTGTCGGTCATGATTCGCTCCTTTTGTGCCGTAGATGGTTAGCAATGCACATGCTCGGTGCTCTCCCGACGTGGCGTCGTTGCCCTACCGACGCGCGGCGGGGCTAGCTCACCGCGGATCGTGCCGAAGAGTGCGCGCGCGCGTCGCCATTTGCGGCATGGACGCTGGCCCATCGGATGGCGCGGCGCGCGTTAACGCCTGGTTGAGCGGCGAGGTTAGTGCCGTCGCCATCGGCATCGTGTCGGGGACCGCGTACGCGCGTCGTCCTCGCGATGGGCAGCCGCGTGTCGAGCCGCTCGCACCCGGCGGCGTCGTGGAATCGGCTCTGGGGGTGGTACGCCGTCTGTGCTACGAGTTCTCGCGCTCCCACTACTCGAGCATTTCCAGGCTGATTGCCTTCACGACGTCCGCATAACGCTTGCCGACAAACAATTCCGCCCGACGCAGCAGCACCGGAATCGGGCTGCTCGGCTCGTGCTGCTCGAACCAGTGGCGCGCCTCGCGGATAAGCTCGAGCGCGGCATGCCGGTCGAGCGCGGCGGAGCGCGGGGCGTGCGACGGCTCGTGGGACGGCGCACCGGAGACGTGCTCGGGCGTGGCCTCGGTGGCAGTGTCAGAGAGCATTGCAGTGGCCGGCGCTGCGCCGGTTGGTTCTTGCGCGCCGGGAGCCGCGACTCGCACGCCGGTGCCGACGACGCGGCCAAGTAATCGCGTGAGCGGCGCGAAATCCGGCAAATACGCACCGAGATGCTCAGTCTTCCTTCGGTCGTGGTCTTTGGGCATCTACTCCAGGTCGCGGCAGAGTCCGGTATCCCTGCTTCGCTGTCGCGGGCGCGGCATGGAGTTCAGCACCGTCCTACCTTCGCGAAGGGTCCAGCGAATTTTGTCCTGGCAGCGCCGCCCGTCGCGCGAGTCGTCGTTTATTTCGCAGTGACATCGTTGGCGCTCTAAAGTCTGGCCGGTTTCGGCCGTCATTACGTCCGAAGGCCTGGGCGGAGGACGCTTTCAATTCCGCGACGCGTTCGTTTGCAAGGCTAACGGAACGCATACATCGGAAGGTGGGACCGCTGAGCCATCCGTTGGTCCATCGGACATCCGGACCGCGCATACCTATCTCGTCGACCGCTTTATTCCATTTGTTGTCCTAATTGCCATGATTAATTCGACCAGGTTTCCTGCTCGCGCGGTTGTCGTCCGTGCCGAGGCGCTGCCGGCCGCCGGTCCGGTATCGACGGCGCGCAAGTGCGCGATGATTTTAGTCGCGATCGCGACCAGCGCGCTTGTTGCCGCATGCGGTGGCGGCGGCGGTGGCGGTGGCGACAACGCCGCCGATTCAACGCGAAACGCAGCGACCGCCGGCGCGCCCAGCACCGGAACGTCCGCAGTTTCCACGGCGCCGAGCGGTACGACATCCTCATCGCAGACGGCGCAAGACGTGACCGGCTCCACGCCGGCTACATCGGCCGCCAGCACCAACGCAACGCCCACGACGGCTTCTAGCACCAACGCGACGCCCGCGACGGCTTCCAGCAGCACGACCGCTGCAAGCCCGGCGAACCAGCCGGCCGCCTCGGGCTCAACACCGCCTGTCAGCATTCCTGCGACCGTATCCGCGGCTGCGTCGATCTTTTATGGCGCCAACGGCCATAACAACGGAGGCGGCGCCTACGACATCTCGAGTCCAGCGTTGCAACTCGCGCAATTGCAGGATCTCGGCGTCAAGTTGTATCGCAACGAGGTGTACAACCAGGCATCGGTGACGAAACTGGCGGGTATCGCGAAGACGATGGCGGCGGGCGGCGTCACGGTCTATCCCGTGCTGCTCGTGGGACCAAGCAATTACAACACCGAAGCCGATGCCTACAACGCGGCCTTCACGCTCGGACAACAGACGGCGAAGTCGTATCGCTATCCGTACTACGAGGTTTCCAACGAGCTGGGCGCACCGGCTCTGACCGGTAACGTGGACGGCGTTTATCCGCAGCAGTACGACACCGCCAAATTCCGGCTGGCACGTGGCGTGATTCGCGGTCTGATCGACGGCATCAAATCGGTCGATACGAGCGGCAAAATCGTCATCGGCGGCGATACGTGGCTGCACTACGGCTTCGACCAGATGCTCCGCGATGGCACCGAGCCGGACGGTACGACGGGCCATCGCAAGGTCACGTGGGACATCACCGCGTGGCACTGGTACTCCGAGCAGGGCGACATTACGCACGCGTGTGGCGGCACGGGTTGCTACGACGTGCTCGCCGCGCTTCAGGCGTTCGGCAAGCCGATCTGGCTGACGGAGTTCGGCGTGCGTCCGTGGTATGGGAGCGACCAGCAGATCGCCGCGTATATGGTCGGCGACAGGATGATGGCGCAGTTCGTGTCGGTGGCGTCCAGGTACAACGTTCAATCGATTCAGGTCTATCAGTTATATGACGATCCGGTTGGCGGGGAAGGCAACTATGGACTTGTGATGAACGATGGAAAGACGCAGAAACTGGCTTTTGGGGCGGTGAAGAGTTTCGTGGCGGCGCATCCGATGTGAGAGCGGTGATCCGAGCGCGGCTTCGCGCGTGAGCAGACGGTTCGCTTGCTCGACGTTTCGCGGGTGACGTAAGGCGCGTATCTTCCGATGCGCCGGGTGGTCGGTCGGCCCTCCGTGTGGCTCTCTTAGGCATGCGTCCTTGGCTGCCATCGCCCCTGCCGCGCTTGCTCGTTTAGACGATTCTCGAGTCCGGGTTGCAAGCTGTCCATTCGCGCACCGAAGGTCGGGTCCGTCTACGTCTCTGGCACGATATACGTGGAACGTCGTCCGCGCTTCGCGACTGTCATCCATGCGGTCACGCTAGGGCAGTTCGATGGCACGCCTGAAGCGGTGACCGCCGACACCGCGGCGCGCGTTATCGACTCGATGAATGATTCGATCACCGGGTATGCACATGCGGGTAAAGGGGCCGTCCGAAGGGGCGGAAGCGAGCCGCGCGTATCGGCTCAGCGCTTCGCGGAAAGCAAGCGAGAGCGGCACCGCGCAAGCCCCGTGGTTCTGAGAAACCGGCGCTGATGAAATCCGGCCCTGCCGAAGAAGCGCTTCTAACCTCGCAGCAAGACCCTTGAGCAGCTCACCGCCAGGCACACCGGCCCCTAGCGACCAAGCACGCCACATCGGCATCGCCGGCTCGCGCTACCATACGCCGACAGCATCTGCGCGAAGATCGTGGATCATCGTGCGACACGACCATCGACTACGCGCGCAGCGCAACGACGACAGGACGGCAAAAGCGTGATGCATCCGGACGACCAAAAGAAAGAACCGACCAATGCGGCGATCGATAATCGCGACGAACTTCGCTCGCAACCGCAGCCGACGAGCGCCTTGCCAGACCAGACGCAAGCCCGTCTGCTTGCGATTTCCTTATCGCTCGGCAGCGCCATAGCGCTCGGCTTCGCGCGTTTCTCCTACGCCTTGCTTCTGCCTCCAATGAAGCAGGACCTCGCCTGGAACTTCGCGCAGGCCGGTGCGATGAACACGGCGAATGCGCTCAATTATCTGCTCGGCGCGCTGGCCTTCTCGCGCTTGAGTCCGCGGCTGGCGTCCGGAACGCTCTTTGTCGCAGGCTGCATAGCTACCGCGTTGTTGATGGCGCTGAGCGGCGCAGTGACCGGCACTAACGCGCTTCTCGTTCTACGCGTGCTCACCGGAGCTGGCAGCGCGCTCGTCTTTGTTAGCGGCGGCGTGCTGGCGGCCCGCCTAGCCTCTCTTTCGCCACGCGAGGCGGGGCTCATCATCGGGCTGTATTACGGCGGGACGGGTTGGGGCATCGTAATCTCGTCTGTCCTCGTCCCGCTCGCCATTCATCCAGGCGTCCACGGGTGGCGATTCGCCTGGTTCGCACTCGCCGCGGCTTGCGCTGCTTGCGCGACGGTCGCCGTGACTGCCGCGGGACGTATCGAGGCCGCGTCGCCACCGATCCCGCTGAACCGTTCGCCGAACGCCGTACCGCATCCGCCGATCCGTCGAGGGCGCTTCGGCCTCGCGCTAGCGGGCTACGGATGCTTTGGCGTCGGCTATATCGGATACATGACTTTTATAGTCGCGCTGCTCCGGGACACGGGCATGAATGCCGCAGTGGTCAGCGGCTTCTATATTCTGCTTGGCGTCGCGACGATCGTCTCGGCGCGCATGTGGTCCGGACTGCTCGACCGCATGCGCGGCGGCCAGGCGCTCGCGTTGCTCAACGCGCTTCTCGCCGTCGCGACGCTGATCCCCGCCGTGCTCGTGCATCCGTTCGCTGCGTTCGCATCCGGCCTCCTGTTTGGGGCGACGTTTCTATCGGCCGTCGCGTCGACGACCGCGTTCGTCCGGCACAACTTGCCGGCTAGTCAGTGGGGAGATGGCATCAACGCGTTCACCATCGTTTTCGCGTTCGGGCAGATAGTCGGGCCGACGATGATCGGACGCGTATCGGATAGCGCCGGACTCACTCGCGGTCTCGTCTATTCGGCGCTGATGCTCGCGATCGGCGCGATGCTCGCGTTCTGTCAAAAGCCATTGAACAACGTGAGTGAAGCCGCTCACGAGCAGCATCGAGACCGAGCAGTTTAGATCGCACACCGAAGTAACGCGCGCCATGCGCAGAATCGCGCGACTACATCGCTCACACGCCCGAGCGCACCTTCTTCATCTTTACGAAAACGTGCGAACAGAACGCATCCGCGACCACACGATTAACCGTCAGAATGTTTTCCGCACTCAACGATTCGCGCGACAGTCCCTGTTTCTCGATCAACCGCTGCGGAATGAGCTGCGTCACAAAGGAGTGGCACAACTCTTTTCGAAGCTGCGCATCCGCTGATTCGAAGAGTTGCCGCCCGGCCCTGATCTCGTCGCTCATCTTGGCCTTGGCCGAATCGTTCTGAGCCTGGATCGTCGCTTCGAGCTGGGCCTGCGCCGCGTCGCGATCGCGGCGGGTCTTCTTGTCGTCCTCCAGCTGATTTACCTTGATCGCCGCCATCTTGCGGTCTGCCTCACCAATCCGATAGTTTCCTTCAAGCGCCTTGAACAGATAACCACGCGGACTGACCGTGACCTTGCCCTCGTTGAGCTTGTATCGTGTGTACTCGATGGCCTGCTCGAGACGCTCGTCGGTCCAGACATCGCGACGCTTTGCAAGGCGCTCGAAATCCGGTGTATCGAACGCGAATTCGTTGTGCAACAAGAGGTACATCGAATCCTGTATGCCCGCGCGCGCCGCGTCCGCGCCCTGCTTCTTCGTGAAACGAAAGCGCATCTTCAGCTTATCCCGCGTGGCGCGGTCGGCATTGGCTTCCCAACTGACGTCGAAGTCGGACACTTCATTCAGTTGGTCGATGGCGGGTTCCAGGAATCGCTTCTTGAACTCTTTGACTTCTTTCCTCGACTCGCCCACTTTGCCCGGCCATTCGAGCACCTCTTCGAACGGGAACCATTCGGTTACGCCGTGGCCTTCGCAGGGAATGAGACGATCGTAGATGGCCCGCGCAAGTGAAAGGGAAAACGCCGTGGATGCACGCAAGCTCAGCCAATGGGCCTTATACGGGCTGATCAGATATTTGATGACGCGGCCGGAAAGCAGGATGCAGACAACGTTTCGCTCGATGTAGCAGTCACCAAGCAGGCTAATGGTGCCCCACGAATCTTTCTCGGTCAGTTCTTCGATAGACGGGGCGGTCATGATTTCGACGCGCGCTCGTGCGGCCGCTCTCATCTGAGCGATCAGGTGACTATGGTTACGGCTGTCGTAACGCATGAGCCATTTGAAGTAGTTGACGTCGGCGCTGAAGGTGTACACCTTGTCGTCGATCAGCTCGTCAGGGGCCTTCGTCGCGACGATGAAATAGGCGGCGTCGAGAACTCGGCGCGCTGCGATTCCAAGCCCGCCTACGCGGGTGAAGATGTTGTTTCTGAGAAAACCGATGTCACGTGTCGACTCACAAATGGCGGCGCCCTGCCCGGACATGTCTTCGTAGATGTCCAGCGCCAACTGCTGAGGGGTGACAGTGAAATCTTGGTTTTCCATTCTTCGTTTCGGCTACGGTCCCCGGCACTCTAACAGGCGAGAAATGGGTGTCAACACAAAAACCGCCCCGCGTTTCGGCTGCGGATCGCGCACAAAAACCGCCCGAGAGATCGCTGCTGCGCCCAATTTCCACCTCGCTGGCCACAAAAACCGTCCTCTAAGTCCCAACTTGCAACCCTGGGCGCCCAAAAACCGCCCCAAGCATCACAAAAACCGGCCCTGTCCACAGGGTGCATCGCTGATTTCTAAGGATAAGTTGCGTTCTGTTTGTGGGTTTGGTTCGTTGAAGTTTACAAAGACAGAACCAACCCACGCGCTGGGGGAAACTGGACGAAACCGCAAATGCCGCGGTAAGTGATTGATTGCATGGAAGAAAGGTCCGATTAAAGGTACGCACAAAAACCGCCCTGGGGGCGGTTTTTGTGCGCGTTGAAATCGTGATCGGTTTAGCTCGGTGGTTTTTCGACGATTCAACACAACTGGTTGCGCACAGGCAACCTGACGCAGCCTGCAAGAGATGTCTTCAAAACAGGTCTTAGTGGCATCTTAAGGCACTTAAATTGAAGAATTTCCGCGCTGCGCAAGCTTGTTTACACGTATTCGTGTATTCTGCGCTTCAGCGTCAATACACGGAGAAAGCGCAGAATGGCCAACGTAGGCAGCCTACCTATGGAAGACCGGAAGGTCTCCCTTCGCGAAGTCGCGGAATTCGCAGATAACCTCGAGCCGTTCTCGGACAACTTGCGAGAGCAAATTCTCGCGCCACGGCCTCGCAAGACGGCGCCGTTTTACACGATCAGCGAACTCGCCGAGATGTGCAATCTGACGCGTCAGCAGATTCAATATCTGGTGACCAAGGGGGAAGGCGGGCTGCCCCCTGGGACGCTGAATGGTAATGGTCGCAGCCGCACGTTCACCCTTCCGGAGGTTCGCATGTGGGTGAAGATGGCGTCCGATATCTACCAGACTCGCCTTGACGAATCTGATAGCGATTTCCGCGGCAAGGTGCTGACCACTGCTCAGTTGAAAGGTGGGTCGGCGAAGACTACAACGACGGTCTGCCTGGCACAAGCGCTCACCCTTCTGGGACGAAAGGTCCTGCTGGTTGACCTGGACCCGCAAGCGTCCGCTTCGGAGTTGTGCGGACTCTATGCGGAGAAGGAGATCTCGGGCGACGACACCGTGCTCCCCTATATTTACGATCAGAACGTGGAGGGAGGCCTCGGCGCGAGCGTGCAATCGACGTACTGGGACGGTCTCGACATCATTCCAGGGCACACGTTCCTGTACGGGGCCGAGTTCCTGCTTCCCGCGCGGCAGAAGACCATTCAGGGCTACAGGTTCTGGGCCGTATTGCGCGAAGGACTGGAACCGCTGCGCGCCCAGTACGACTACATTCTGATCGATACATCGCCTTCGCTGTCGTATATGAATCTGAACGCGCTGCTCGCCGCAGACGCGCTGGTCATGCCGATGATTCCGGAGAACCTCGACTTCATCAGCTCGTTGGCGTTCTGGAGGTTGTTCTCCGATGTCGCCGAGGACTTCCTGCCCTACGAGGAAGACAAAGTCTATGACTTCATCTCCATCCTGCTTTCGAAGGTGGATTACGGCAAGACGTCGTCTGCACCGGTTGTGCGCCAATGGGCTCAAAGTGCATATGGCCGCTGGCTCGATCCGTTCGAGATTCCCGCGAGCTCGGTGATGAGCGGCGGTGCATTGTCTTTCTCGACGGCTCTGGATGTTGTCAGTACGCACTCAACCGCAAAGTCATTGCAACGCGTGAGGCAACCCATGATGCAGTATGCAAAGTGGCTGGACGATATGTTCGTGAAATCCTGGCGGGAGGCGGCATGAGCAACATCCGAGAACAACTCATGGCCAAAACGGCCAACCTCCCCAAGCCTGCGGATTTCAAGGGCGAGAACAAGAAGGACCGCAGCGCGCGCGGTCCCCAAACCATGCCGGGGATCACAAGCGCGTTGGCTGCGGCGCAGCTTCGAATCCAGGAGCTTGAGTCGAAAGGTGTCGAGACCGATATCCCGCTAGAAGCGATTGTTCCGAATCCCTGGCAGCCGCGTCGGCAATTCAACGAAGCAAAGTTATCCGAATTGGCGCGGTCGATCGACGAGGTGGGGCTGCTGCAGGCAGTGACCGTTCGGCGTATCGGGGAGTCGTTTCAACTAGTGGCCGGCGAAAGGCGATTTCGCGCACACAAGCTGATTAACCGGGAGGGAATTCGTGCGGTTGTAATCGAGTGTTCGGATCAGGACATGGCAGCGTTAGCGCTGATGGAAAACGTCACGCGCGACGATCTGTCTGACTATGAGATTGCGATTGCCATTCGCCGCGCTGAAGCCGAGTTCCCGAATCGCACCAGGCTAGCGGAGGCAATGGGCATCTCTCGTAGTGATCTCTACCGATTCCTTGCCTTCGATGCGCTACCGGATTTTGTTAAGCGGGATCTGGATTTGACGCCGTCGGTCCTCGGTGCGTCGTCCGCGCAAGATGTGGCGAACGCGCTGAAGAAGTCAGGCGAGACCGGATTGAAGGCGCTTCAGGAGCTTTGGCCGCAGGTGTTGTCCGGTGATCTGGTTCAAACGAAGCTCGCAGCGAGCTTGAACGCTCAGGTCAGTCGCGGTGAGTCGCCCACCGATGCGGGTGGGCGTAGCATTCTGAAAATATTTGCTGGTAAGGTGCAGGCCGGCAGTATTACAAAGGATGTGAAGGGGTTGACGTTCAAGTTCAAAGCGGGAGTGGTGACAGAGGAGCAGGAAAACCAGCTCCGGGAGCATATCGGGAAGATGTTCTCGATACGTTCCGAGTGAGCAGGGCCCGCTTCGGCGGGTTTTTTTTCGCCCTATGGCTGTATTGGCCGCTTGAGTCGTCCGAATGCAGGCATGCCGAGACGTCTTATGCGCGGCGGAGTTCGTGGATTGACTCTGGTTGCCGCGCGAGTCGAGGCACCCGGGCTCTTACCGGTGTCCGAATTCGGACAGTCACTTATTTTCTTCGTCGTAGGACGGTTCGTTGGGGCCTGGTCATAGTCCGCCAGCCATGCGGCTGTCCGAATTCGGACACTGCTGCCCTACTTCGAGCCATCGAACTGGTTGCGGAGCGGTGGGCATGCACCGGGGTCGCATACTGTCCGAATTCGGACAATCGTTGCGTCTCGATCGCTGCGCAGCCGGTAGCTGCGACGGCTCGAGCCCTGACGCGAACCGCAATGCATGTGGCAGAAGTCGAACTGCAATGCTGCCTTTCGACCGTGACTTAGTCGCCGCGCGGCGTCGACCCGTAAATGTTCGCACATGTGTCCGAACTCGAACGTCGTACCTGCTTATTCAAGTCTCATGAGGCAGTTGGCTGGACGGAGTGCCCGGCGCAACGCTTTCTACTCATTCCAATCGCGCGTCGGGGACGGCCTGAGCGCGGTCGCAAAGAGCCAGTGTCCGGAGTTGAGGCTGGTGCCGCTGCACCAGCTTCCGAAAGCCGCTTCCAATGACGACGCTGCGTTCATCACATTCACGCCCCGCCGGCCGACAGCGCATCGGAAACCAGCCTCGCAACGGCAGCAGTGTCCGAATTCGGACACGGCCGCGACTTTGCTGAGGATCGAGGAGAGCCAGCGGGGACAACGGTGCAATCGCCTGCACGTCCGCGTAGAGCGGCGCCCTTCTTTTGTCTCAGTGCCCGCGGGCGTCGCAGCAGCGGCACTGTTATACCTGGCTCGCGCTGTCATGCGTCAGTGCATGCGATGTCGCTCCTGAGAATCGCAGTCGCGAGTTCTCGGCCTGTCGTCTGCCCTGCGTTGCGAGATGTCGCACTGACGATACCCAAACACCATGGCCCACCGCTATATTCAAGAACCGACACGCCTGTACGCCAGCCGAATTCGAAGAGAGCGGAAAGGTCCTATCCTGAGCACAGCGCAAGTGTTCGTGCGGCTGCCCCGTCAGCTTGCTAGGCGACGGCCAAGGACCAATTGCGGCGATGCGTCGCCCGGTCGAACCGTCGCTGCCGCAAAAGATAAGGGTGTTCTACGGCTCATCGGCGCGCCGAGACGGTAGGGGGACAACCAATTGTTCAGCGAAGGAGCCGTCCGGTGCGCAGTCTTAAGAATGCGAACTTCGGCTGGCGGCGCGGCGTCCGTCTACTTGCCTATGTCGCCGCGTCCAGCGCCGTCGCCAACGCATTCAGCCACTTGCAAGGTGAATCATCGGCCACCGGTTCCCCGCTCGACTGGAATGAGCCCGGAGCCGATACTGGACGCACGCGAACTGCGGCTGAGAGCATCTCCTGCCAAGGCGCGTCGTATCCTTAGCACTATGGCGTACAGTGCGGCAGGCGTGGTCGATGTGAAAACCGACCCGCGTGGAACACTCGACATCGCTTTTCTAAACGGCCTTTGCCATTGAATTCAATTACTTAAAAGCGCGACTTCATAATGTTTCACGGAGAAGCCAGAGCATTTGTTGCAGGCGCGCCCGCTATCCACCATCGAGGGCCGAAGCAACATGGCACCGCGCCGTTGGCTGTAGCCGTGTATCGCCCATTACGGATTCCGTAGTGCGGTCCCCAAGTAGTTTCCGTCGGCGCATAGCAAACCCACTGCGCCACAGGCCAGCCGTCTCAGGCTCGTTTCCGTTGCGAAGTTAAATACGGCTCGCCGGTCTTCATCCGCTCCAGTCTCTCGCTAGCCACAGTAAGTGCGCCGAGCGTTGCACGCCGCAACTGATGATCGTAGAGCGAGACGATCGCTGCGAGCGTCTCGAACCCGTCCGCACCGATGGCCCACAGTTCGGACTGTCGCCCGTTATCGAAGACGCCAGCCATCTTCTGATCAGCGTCAAACAGCGCTTCGTCGGAGAAGTCACCGTGGCCCGCATCGGCCAGAAACTTCGATAGCAGCATCACTTCCGCGACGTGACGAGCGGGCGCGACGCTGGGCGAACCAGCGCGCAGTGCCTCCAGTGAAAGATGCGCTTGCAGAGCCAGTTCGTTCGCAACATCGCGACGAATCGGGAGCAACTGTGCCTTGGTGAGTCGGGTTTGCATCGCTTTAGCGGAGCGGCGGAAAGGGAGAGTAGGGGACATGCTTCGGTCGTTGATTTGGCTTATTCATGTTAACGATCGCTGCTCGCGGATTCTGAAGGGTCGCATTCAAGTTAGCTCGTCCCTGGTCATAAGCTGATGCGTATCCGTAGCGGGCGGAAGCCGGAGCGCCGGCGCGCGTCGGCTGCAATGTCGCAGGACCGCATATTCCCACTCAGGCACACTACTGCGATCCCTTTCAGCCCAACGATGCAACCACCATGCAACTAACGGTATAAGGCGCCACAATTAAAAGATGCGAAGCGCGTCGGCGCGCGATGAAGGTGCGGGCCCGGCACATGGCCTGGCCCGTGAACCGGCTCCTGTGGAAGCGCGATCGACCTGACGGCTGCGGCAGGAAACGCAAAGCCCGCCAACAGCACCCTCACGTAGGCACACAAAACCTCATTCCGCGACACTAGTGCTCATTAGGATTACGAACGATGTATCCGCACTCACCACACCGTATCGAATACCAATGCAAAAAACATCCCCGCATACGCCGAATCCAGCCACCGCACCACCAGCGCAATCCGCGATTCCGGCTCGATCCACATAAACGAGCTTCCCGCGCCGACCCCAAAATAGCTGGTTGCAGGCACACGAGGAAACATCTTGCCGCCGGTATTGAGCCAAACCAGATATCCATAGAACGAAGCAAGCGGACAGGGCGTACGCATCCGCTCTATCCATTGCGATGAAAGCACGCGCCGTCCATCCACGGAGCCATCGTCCAGCAGCATCTGCGCGACCTTCAACTGATCGTTCGCGCTGATCGACATGCCGCCGCCCCAGTGCGTGCCACCGGGAACCGACTGCATGCGCCTGCCGTCGATCTCGACCCAGGCGTTGTCATATCCCGCCCAGTTCCAGTTCTCGCTGAGCCCGAGCGGACGCGCGATAGCATCGCGGAAAACGTCCGGCAGCGGCTCACGGAACAAATGAAGCAGCGCGAGCGAGAGCTGACTGATGCGAACGTCGTTGTATTCCCAGTACGTCCCCGGCGTTCGCAGCGGCCGCAAATCTCCCTTCTTGCCGTTAGGCGGATCGCCGAACGTCACTGCGCGATAGTGGTCCGCCTGATCCGAAAGCCCGAAACACTCTCCCTGCCATTCGCTCGTCTGTTGCAGCAGCTGCGTCCAGGTAATCGGCGCGTTATGCGCACTGTCGAAGCCGATGCCCGGCACGCGCTCGCGCACGGCTTCCTCCGGATCGGGCAACAAGCCACGATCATGCGCGACGCCTGCCAGCAGCGCGAGATACGTCTTCGCGATGCTGAAGGTGAGATCCGCGCGATCCGGTTCGCCCCACGTCGTGACCACGCGGCCATCGACCGCGAGCGCGCCCGACACCGGCCCGCGATCATGCACCGGCCCGAGCAGCCGGTTCCAGGGCGGCGGGTCGTTGACGTGTACGCCCCAGTTGCCATGGACCTGACGATCCCAGGTCGACTCGTGCTCGACGGAGAACTGGATCGCACGCTGCAATGCTTCATTCATGTGAGAGCTTCCTGACAGGATTCGAAAAATTCACCGAACGTCCAGGCGCCTTCTCGCCCAGACCAGCGTGAACAGGCTGACCACCGCGGCGATCATCAGATACAACCCCGGCGCGAGATTGTTGTGCGTCACGGCAATCAGCGATGCCACTGCCAGCGGCGTAAAGCCGCCGAATATCGTCGTGCCGATGTTGTAGCCGAACGCCATGCCCGTCGTGCGCGTGGCGGTCGGGAAGAGCTCGGACATCAACGCGGGAATCGGCGCGAAGTAGGTGGCCTTGAGGAGTGCGACCCAGATTACGGCGGCGAGCAACGTCGGCAATGACGGATGCGCGTTCATGAACATGAACGCCGGATATACGGTCAGGAAGAAGATCACGCCGGTCACGAGCATGATGCGCGTGCGGCCGTACTTGTCCGACAGATGCCCGACTATCGGCACGAGCACCATCATGATGAAGCCCGCGGCCAACGTCGCAATGAATCCGGACGACGGCGAAAGCCCCAGTTGGCGCGCCGCATACGTCGGCATGTAGAGCAGCATGTAGTTGGCCGTCGTCGTCAGAACGAGCGATCCGATGGATACCAGCAACCGTTCCTTCTGCGTGGCAAGCAGCTCGCGAACGGGCGACGCCACTTTCTCCGCGTGCTCGAACTCCGGCGTTTCGTCGATGCGGCGCCGGATATAAAGCCCGATCGGCCCGATCAACATGCCGAAGAGAAACGGAATGCGCCAGCCCCAGCCTTCGATCTGCGCAGGCGTCAGCGTGCCGGTCAGCACCGCGCCGAACAGCGAGGCGAGCAGCGTACTCGCGCCCTGGCTCGAGAACTGCCAGCTCGACATGAAGCCGCTGCGCTCGGGCGCATGTTCGACGAGAAACGCCGTCGAACTGCCGAACTCGCCGCCCGCCGAGAAGCCTTGCAACAGCCGCGAAACGAAGATCAGCACGGGCGCGGCGAGGCCGATCGTGGCATACGTCGGCATCAA